>VYKS01000040.1_pt1 | contig 90581 bp, 87 predicted proteins | sample 5114511 | NCBI WGS metagenome assembly VYKS01 (sample SAMN12291795, study PRJNA351875) | freshwater metagenome | isolation source: freshwater lake | place: USA: Michigan, Gull Lake | collected 2011-07-05 | reverse complement strand
GGTGCTCGCGGGCCTTATCGGCGTCTTGAAAGATCGGCGAGGTCAGATTCATAGCGTCGGCTCCTGACAGCTAACCTAGCCGTCAGAGCTGCTTTGTCAAGTATATAACTCCCCTCCATGAGAGAGGGATTCAAGGTTTTGACCTCCCCTACGTCACCCGCGCCTATCCTTTGAAAAAGGGAGGACGTCGGGATGAACGACACCGATTTCACCGGCAAGCGCGTGCTGGTCGTGGGCGGGTCCAGCGGGATCGGCAACGGGATCGCCCAGGCGTTCCGGGCGCGCGGCGCGGAGGTCGCCGTCTGGGGCACGCGGGCCAGCGCGGCCGACTATGATCCCGCCGACGGCTCGGATCTCTCCGGCCTGTCTTACGCCCAGGTCGATGTCGGCGATCCCGACGCCATCGACGCCGCCCCCGCCCCGTTCCAGACGCTGGACGTCCTGGTCCTCTGCCAGGGGACCGTCGTCTACAAGCGCGGCGAGTTCGAGCGGCCCGGCTGGGACCGGGTGATGGCGGTCAATCTCGACAGCCTGATGGCCTGCGCCCGCCGCTTCAAACCCGCCCTGACGCAGAACCGGGGCAGCGTCATCATCGTCAGTTCGATCTCGGGCCTGAAGGCCAATATCGGCAACCCGGCCTATGCGGCGTCCAAGGCGGGAGCCATCAGCCTGACCAAGACCCTGGGCCAGGCCTGGGCGCCCGAGGGGGTGCGGGTCAACGGGCTGGCGCCGGGCCTTGTCGAGACCAAGCTGACCAAGGTCACCACCCAGAGCCCCGAGCGCCTGGCCGGCGCCCTGGCCGCCATCCCGCAACGCCGGATGGGCACGCCCGCCGACATGGCCGGGGCGGCGCTGTTCCTGGCCTCGCCGCTCGCTTCATACGTCACCGGCCACACGCTGGTGGTCGACGGCGGCCTGTCGCTTTGAGGGGAGAGAGACGATGAAAGCCCTGCGCTACCACGGCGCCCGTGACGTCCGCTACGAGAGCATGGACGATCCCACGCCGCAGTCGGACCGCGACGCGATCGTCAAGGTCACCGCCTGCTCGATCTGCGGCTCGGACCTGCACATCTATCACGGCCATGGCTTCTCGGAGGACTTGGGGTTTTGCGTCGGCCACGAGGCGGTTGGCGAGGTGGTCGAGGTCGGGCGCGGCGTCCAGCGACTGAAGGTCGGCGACAAGGTCATGCTGCCGGCCGCCGTGGGCTGCGGACGCTGCCGCTCGTGCCTGTCAGGCGTGATCCAGACCTGCGAGAACGCCGAAGGCGCCTGCTATGGCCTGTCGGCGCGGCTGCAGGGCTCGCAGGCCGAGGCCGTGCGCGTGCCGGCCGCCGACATGAACGCCGTGCCGGTGCCCGACGGCGTCTCGATGGACCAGGCGCTGATGATGACCGACGCTCTGGCGACAGCCTGGTTCGGGGCCCGCAACGCCGAGGTGCGGCCGGGCTCAAGCGTGGCGGTGATTGGCCTTGGCCCCATCGGCCTGATGGCGGTGGAGAGCGCCTATGTGATGGGCGCGCACGTCGTCTACGCCATCGATCCCCTGCCCGCCCGGCGGACCCTGGCGCAAGAGGCCGGCGCGATCGCCCTGCATCCCGACGAGGCCCTGGCGCGCGTGCGCGAAGACACCAAGGGTCGCGGCCTGGATTGCGTGATCGAGGCGGTCGGCGGCGAGGCGACGGTCGACGCGGCCCTGCGTCTGGTGCGGCCGCGCGGCGTGGTGTCGGTGATCGGCGTGCAGCAGGCCAAGCGCTTCGCCTTCCCGCTGGAACGCGCCTTCGGGGCGGGCCTGACCTTCCGGGTCGGCACCTGCTCGGTGCCCGAGGAACTGCCGGCGCTCTTCCCGCTGGTCCGCTCAGGACGCCTGCGGCCCGAGAAATACATCAGCCACCGTATGGCGCTCAGCGACGGCGCCGAGGCCTACCGCCTGTTCGAGAGCCGCGAGGCGGGCGCGCTGAAAATGGTGCTGACGCCAGGGTGAACACCTGCTGCCCTCTCCCCTTGCGGGAGAGGGTGGCCCGAAGGGCCGGGTGAGGGATCGCGCCGCGCTCTCCGGAGAGGTCTATCAACCCCTCATCCGTCGGCTACGCCGACACCTTCTCCCGCAAGGGGAGAAGGGGGAACGGCGCAAGCTTCCAAGATAAGCCCCAGGACGCGGTCGGGGGTGTTGAGTTCTTCGTTCTTGAATCTGAGCACGCGGAAGCCCTGTGCGGACAACCAAACATCACGCTCGGCGTCACGCGCCGCATCGTGAAATGGCCCGTCGGCCTCAATGATCAGCCGATGGCGCAGGCGGGCGAAGTCGACGACATAGCGGCCGATAGGCAGTTGGCGGCGGAACTTGAGGCTATCCAGGCGACGGTCTCGCAAAAGCCGCCAAAGCACCCGCTCCATCGCAGGCGCGTCGCGACGCAGACGCCGCGCGAAGTCGAGTTGTCGAGATCGCTCCATCACGATCAGAACAATACAGGAACAATCTCAGCCTGAAAATAGTGGGAGCCGCCTCCCGCAAGACTAGGGGGCAAAGCGGGAGGCGGCGGCCGGACGCCCGCGGCAATGGGGGGCGCTGCCAGGCGTCCGGCGGGGGAGCCCATCGCCCGAACACGAGTCCGGAAGGGATGGACGGGCTCAGACCTTCATGTCGAGGAGGGCGCCGGTCATCTTGTCGGCCGTACGGACCACCGCCGCATTGGCCTTGAAGTCGGTGGAGGCGCCGATCTGCTCGACGCGCTCCTTGACGTAGTCGACGTCGCGGGGCTCGGCGTTCTTCTCGGCCTGCTGTTCGCCGGCCGCCACGCGCTGGGCGCTGGCGCTGAGCCGATCGGCGGCGGCGAGCATCCCCGAGGCGGCGATGGATAGGGCCTGCATGGACAGTGTCCTCTCTGCTTGCCTGGGGTTATCCGATAGGTTGGGTTAAGCCCTGGCGAGGAGAGATGGTAAAATTCACGGCTCGGTGACGATTTTTGACGCCCGTTAACCCGCAACGGGTTTGATCAGCCCCTCGGATGAGGTGCGATCTTCCGCCCCTCGGACCGCTCACGGGCACGGCGTGCGCGTGTTGGGGCGAGGGCGGAACCGCCTGACCCTAACGCCGCGCTTCACGCCAAAACCTGCCCAAGATTACAAAACGTTCAGACTCCCCCGTCTCGACAAGCTGTCACAGGGTCGACATGGTTCGCCGCCGTCGCGGACTTGGGGGTCCGCGCCGCGGGGGATTGGGGCGGTCGCGCCTCCAAAACCAATCATAATTTTGGCTACACGCCCGAGGAGCGTCTCAAGTCATGTCGTTTATCCGTCGCGCCGCGCTCGCCAGCGCCGCCCTGCTGATGGTCGCGCAACCGGTCCTGGCGCAGGCGCCGGCCAAGCCCGCCGCCGTCCAAAAGGTCGCCCCGAAGGCGCCCAAGAAGACCGGCCCGGTCTCTGACTTCACCCCGTCGGCGGACATCATCAAGACCCATATGACTTTCCTGGCCGACGACCTGCTGGAAGGGCGAGAAGCCGGAACGCGTGGCTATGACATCGCCGCCAACTATGTGGCCGCCCAATACGCCCTGCTCGGCGTCAAGCCGGCCGGCGACAACGGCGGCTACCTCCAGCGCGTGCCGCTGATCTCGTTCCGCCCGGCGGGCGAAGGCGCGATGACCGTGACGGGCGCCGACGGCAAGGCCGTGGCCCTCACGTTCGGCGAAGACTTCCTGCCCACGCCGCAGGCCCAGGCCACCGACCTGACGGTCGAGGCGCCGGTGGTGTTCGTCGGCTACGGCGTGGTCGACCCCACCCGTAACCGCGACGACTATGCGGGCCTGGACGTGAAGGGCAAGATCGTCGTCATGTTGGGCGGCGCCCCGGCCTCGATCCAGACCGAAGAGCGCGCGCACCTGAGCAGCCCGAACACCAAGCGGGCGGAAGCCGAGAAGCGCGGCGCCGTCGGCGTCATCACCCTGTCGACCCCGAGCGGCGAAAAGCGCCGTCCGTTCAAGGCGGGCGTGGCCGGCATGAAGGCTTGGCGCGTGGTGTGGCGCAACGCCCAAGACGTCGGCTCCATCCGCGCCCCGGGCGCCCCGGCGCTTGCGTCGCTGAGCCAGGCCGGCGCGGCCAAGCTGTTCGCCGGCGCGGCGGGCTCGCTGGAAACCGCCATGGCCGAGGCCGAGAAGCCGGAAGGCGCCGTCAAGGGCTTCCCGCTAGCCACCAAGGTCAAGATCGAGCTGAAGACCGAAGTCGAGAAGCGCGAGAGCAGCAACGTCGTCGGCGTCATCGAGGGTTCGGATCCGACCCTGAAGGCCCAGACGATCATCCTGTCGGCGCACCTGGACCACATCGGGATCAAGCCGAACGCCAAGCCCGGCGAAGACGCCATCAACAACGGCGCGCTGGACAACGCCTCGGGCATCGCCACCCTGCTGGAGGTCGCGCGCGGCTTCAAGAACAGCAAGGTGCGCCCCAAGCGCTCGATCATCCTGCTGGCGGTGACCGCCGAGGAAAAGGGCCTGGTCGGCTCGGACTACTTCGCCAACAACCCGACGGTGACGAAGGCCGACATCGCCGCCAACGTGAACCTGGACATGCCGGTCCTGCTGTATCCGTTCACCGACGTGATCGCGTTCGGCGCCAACCGCTCGACCGTCGGCGACGCCGTCAAGCACGCCGCTGACCGACTGGGCATCGGCCTGTCGGGCGACCCGCTGCCGGAAGAAGGCCTGTTCACCCGCTCGGACCACTACCGCTTCGTCGAACAGGGCGTGCCGTCGGTGTTCCTGATGACGGGCTTCCAGAACGGGGGCGAGAAGGCCTTCACGACCTTCCTGAAGACCAACTATCACCACCCGGCCGACGACCTGAAGCAGCCGATCGACTATCAGGCCGCCGCCAAGTTCGCCCTGGTGAACTACGAGATCGCCCGCGAACTGGCCAATGCGCCGGCCCGCCCGACCTGGAAGAAGGGCGACTTCTTCGGCGCCGCCTTCGCTCCGGCCGGTCACCCGTCGGCGGCGAAGTAGGCGCCTCAGCTTGTCATCCCGGAAGCCTCGCAAAGGCTATCCGGGACCCAGGGGCCAACGCACGGCCGCTTGCCCCTGGGTCCCGGCTCTCCCCCCGGCTTTCGCCGGGGTCCGGCCGGGATGACATGGTGTTTTGGTGGACGCGCTGGATTGACCCCGCCGCCGCCCCGCGCGATTTCTAGTCGTCTCTTCAATCAGGACTGATCTGTTGACCGCCCGCACCGGCGCCTACCTGAAGATCGGCGTGATCGCGCCGGCCCTGATGGTGGCCGACGTCTGGCTGGCTCAGCGGCTGTTTCCAGGCTTCGACGCCGGCGCTCAGTTCATTAGCGAGCTGGGCGGACCGGCCGCGCCAATGCCCGAAATCTTCAACTACGGCATGGTCGTCGCCGGGATCGCGGGCCTGTTCGCCGGCGCGGGGTTCACCCACGCGCTGGAACACGCCGGCGGACGCCGGGTCGTCTCGGCCTTCGCCGGCCTGTTCGTGGCCTTGACGGGCCTCGGCGCGGTGTTCGCCGGCATCTTCCATTGGCCCGACCCGATGCACCGCGCCTGCGGCGTGGGCTTGGGCATCCAGTTCGCCCCGCTGTTCGCCGCCTGGGCGTTGTGGGGCCAGCCGGGCTACCGGCGCTTGGCGCACTTTTCCCTCGGCTGGTTCTTCGGCCTCTTGCTGGTCTTCGCGCTGCTGACCGGTGTCTGGAACGTCCGCACCGGCCATGACGTCGGCTACTGGCAGCGCGGCCACGCGTTCCTCGGCCTGCTGTGGTTGGGCATCGCGGCGTGGACCCTCGAGCGCGGCTGGCGCGCTGCCGTCATGGAAGAGATCGAGACGGCGTCGGCCTGAGCCTGCCCCCCCGAACTAAGCCGCCCGACGGCGGGCCGCGCCGAGACGGAAGCGTCCCACCAGAGACATCAGCCGCGCCCCCTGGCCAGCCAGGGCCTCGTCGGCTACGCGGGCCTTCTCGACCATGGCCAGGTTTTCCTGGGTGAAGCGCTCGATCTCCGAGACCTCGGTGTTGACGGCGCTGAGGTCGCGGGCCTGATCCCGCAACGCCTCGGCGATGCGGCTGGCCGCAGCGTCGATGCCGGCGATCCGACCGGCCACCCCGTGGAGCGCCGCGCCGGTGCGCTCGACCAAGGCCACCCCGGCCTCGACACTGGCGCCGGACTCGCCGATCAGCCCCTTGATCTGCCGCGCGGACTCCGCCGAGCGCTGGGCCAGGGCGCGGACCTCCTGGGCCACCACCGCAAAGCCGCGTCCGGCCTCACCGGCCCGCGCCGCCTCGACCCCGGCGTTCAACGCCAGAAGGTTGGTCTGAAAGGCGATATCGTCGATCAGCCCCACGATATCGCTGATCCGGCGCGAGGAGGCGTCGATCTGGCCCATGGTCTGGGCGGCCTCGCTGACCACCGCGCCGCCTTGGTCGGCCTCGCCCCGCGCGGAACCGACCAGCCGGCGGGTCTCGTCAGCGTCGGCCGCAGCGCCGCCCATGGCGTCGGTGACGGCGTTGAGCGAACCGGCGGCGCGCTCCAGTCCCATGGCCTGGCGCTGGGTGCGACGCGCCAGCTCGCCAGAGGCCTGCGACAGGGTGTCGGCGGCCGCGCCGATGGCGTCGGCGGCCTCGGCGATCTCGCCGATCGCCTGCTCCAGGCTTTCAACGGCGGTGTTGAAGTCCTGGCGCAGCGGCTCGTAGACGGGCGCAAAGGGGCCAGCGATGCGGCGTGACAGGTCGCCGCCCGCCACCGCCGCCAAGGCGTCGCCAACCTGGGTGACGACATCGGTCTGCTCGTCGATCGACAGGGTCAGGGCTGCGGCGCGATCACGATCGGCGTCGGCCGCCCGGCGCAGGGCGTCCTGCTCATCGCGCAGCGCCTGGGCGCGGGCCAGCTCCGCCCGCAAGGTCTCGAGCGCGCGGGCGATCGAACCGATCTCGTCGGCGCGTTCGGTCTCGGTGACCGGACGGTCATAGCGGTGCTCGGCCAGGCCCTTCACCGTCTCGCGCAGCGTCAGCAGAGGTCGGGCGATCAAGGCCCGCGAGGCCACCGCCAGCACGCCGAGCGCCGCGGCCAGAAGCGCCAGACCCCCGATCGCCAGGCCCACCGCCAGGCGGCGGGCAGGGGCCAGTAGCGCGGCTTCGCTGACATCCACCACCATGGCCCAGGTCGCGCCCGAGGCCAGCCGCACCGGCGCCACCAGGCGCTGAGCCTTGTGGCCGTTCAACCTTACCCCAGCAACCACAGCCGGTTTGCCGTCGGCCATGACCCGGCGCACCACGTCCAGCCCCGGATCGGCGTAGGGCTTCATCCGCAGCGCCGCGTCGGGATGCGACACCCACAGGCCGCCCGACGAGACCAGCATGGCCCGGCCGTCGTTGAAGGGCTTCAGCGCGTTCAGCCGCGCGGCGATGTCGTCCAGCGCCAGGTCCGCACCCATCACCCCGATCACCCGTCCGCCCGCAATCACCGGATAGGTGATGGAGGTCATCAGCACCTGCTTCTGGTCCCCGCCATCGGCGACATTGTCGGAATAGGGCTCCATCACCGCCGGTCGGCCGCTGTTGAAGCTGGTCTTGTAGAAGTCCTCGTCGAACTCGCCGTCGTCGCCGCCCGAGATCGCAACACGCTGGCCCTCGCGCACCCAGTAGCCGATGAAGCGACCGCTGGCGGTGGAGCCCAGCTCGGCCTTCCCCGCATAGGCCGCATCGTCGCCCAGGACGTTGGGCTGGAACATCAGCCAGCCGCCCAGCATCGCGTCTGCGGCCGTCGAGACCGGCTTCAGCTGCGCCATGTAGAGAGCGCGATCCCGCAGGCCGGCCTCATAGCTGGCCGCAAACAGCGCGGCCGAGGAGCGCACCACCGCGTCGGCGGCGTCGAGGTCGTTCTTGACCCCCTGAGCGCTCTCGCCGGTCATGCTGGCGGCGTAGCGCTCGGCCAGGTCGCGGACCGCGACATCGCTGCTCCAGGTGATCAGCAGCGAGGCCGCCACCAGGAGCACGCCCAGGGCTCCGCCCCCCGCGGCCATCAGCTTACCCGCCAGAGATAACCGATTGAACGCTCCGGTCATCCTTACTCTCCCCAACTCGACTGGAGCGAGAGAAGAGATGGTAAATCTTGCCGAACCTTGAACGCGGCCGCATCGTCGGTCGACGCCTTATCCAAAATGGGGAAACCTTCGATGATCGTGGTCCACCACCTCAACAATTCGCGCAGCCAGCGCGTGCTTTGGCTGCTTGAGGAGTTGGGCCTGCCCTACGAGATCAAGCGCTATCAGCGTGACGCCCAGACCATGCTGGCGCCGCCCGAGCTGAAGGCCATTCATCCGCTGGGCAAGTCCCCGGTGATCACCGACGGCGACACGGTGTTGGCGGAGACCGGCGCGATCGTAGAGTACATCGTCGCCATGTACGGCGGCGGCCGCCTTGTGCCCGCGCCCGGCACGTCCGAACGCCTGCGCTATACCTACTGGCTGCACTACGCGGAGGGTTCGGCCATGCCGCCGCTCCTGATGAAGCTGGTGTTCACCGCCCTGCCCGCTCGCGCGCCCGGCCTTATGAAGTGGCTGGTGAAGTCAATCGCCGCCCGCGCCCAGAAGGGCTTCGTCGATCCGCAGCTCAAGGCCCATATCGACTATTGGGAGGCGGAGCTCGCCAAGTCGACCTGGTTCGCGGGCGCGGAGCTGACCGGCGCCGACATCATGATGAGCTTCCCGCTAGAGGCGGCCGCCCAGCGCGCCGGAGCCGCCGATCGCCCCCGGATCAAGGCGTTCCTCGACCGCATCCACGCCCGCCCCGCCTATCAGCGCGCCCTGCAGCGCGGCGGCCCCTACGACTACGCCTGACGCCTGCTGCCAGAAAGCGACACGGACCGGCGCTAGTCTCAAGACCGACACAAGGAGGAACGCCATGAAGATCGTCACCAGCCTGAGCTTTCAGGGCCAATGTCGCCAGGCTTTCGAGTTTTACGCCCAGGTCCTGGGCGGCAAGATCACGGCCGCCTTTCCGTTCGGCGAGGGTCCGCCCGACGGCCCGCCGATGGACCCCAAGTACAAGGACTGGCTGATGCACGCCTGGCTGGACGTCGGCGACCAGTCGATCATGGGCGCGGACATGCCGCCCGAATTCGCCCCGAACATCGACAAGCCGAAGAACGGTTTTGACGTCACCTACCACACCGACGATCCCGTCGAGGCCCGCCGCGTGTTCGACGCCCTCTCGGAGGGCGGAACGATCGGCATGCCCTTCGCGGAGACGTTCTGGTCGCCGGGCTATGGCAGCTTCACCGACAAGTTCGGCATTCCCTGGATGATCAACACGACACCCAAAGACGCTTGAGCGCGGTGATTCTGCGGCAAAACGGTGAGGTTCGCGGCCCAGTCTTGATCGACATCAAGACTGGGCCGTTCAGCCTGCGGCGAAGCGCCGCTTTTGACGGGAATTAACCTTGAGAGAAGGGACGATCGACGACAACGGCCATACGGATTGTGCGGTTAACGCCCCGGCCCGTTTGGAGATCGCCCCGTGGGTACGCAAACCTCTACAACCCGCCGCTTCACTGCGGTGGCTGGGCCGCTCGTCCTCTCAACCCTAGGCATCATCGCAAGCCTTTTCGCGGCCGCCGCCATTGACGCACAACCGCGTACGCCCGGCCGCGTGGCGGCGGTGTTCCCTCCCTGGTGGGACGCCGCCCGCGTGATCGGCGCGGCGGGGACCGCCGGTGACATCGCCGGAGCGGGCGGCGCGCCGTTCATCGTCATTCTGCGCGGCGACCCCGCCGCCTTGAGCCAGCGCGCCCGGACCGCCGGCGCTCTGCTTTTGCTCGATCCCGCCCTCGCCGGCGTCTGCGCGCGCCCGGTCTCGGAGCCAGTACCGTCATGAAGATTACCTTTTCCAACCTGGACGCCCAGCGCCAAGTCGGCGGCAAGCTGATCATCGCCCTCGCCTGGCTGATGGTTCCCATCGTGCTCGGCGCGCGCCTTGCGGTCCATGAACCGGTCATGGGCGTTGCGATCGCGGCGGTGTTGGTTGCGGTCGGCGCGACCCTGGCCTGGAAGTTCGGCGGCGAAGGCTCAGGCGGGCGCGCCCTGGTCGGCGTCGCGCTGATGGCGCAGGTGTCTCTGCTGGTCGCGGCCATGGGCGGCCATGCGTGGCAGGTTGACATGCACATGGCCTATTTCGCCGCCCTGGCCCTGCTAGTGGTCTATTGCGACTGGGTGGTGATCGCCGCCGCCGCTGCGACCGTCGCCGTGCATCACCTGGGCCTGTCCTACCTGCTGCCGAGCGCGGTGTTTCCGGGTTCGGCGAGCCTGGGTCGCGTCATCGTCCACGCCGTCATCCTGATCGTCGAGGCGGGCGCCTTGATCGCGGTGACCGCCAGCGTCAACAACATGTTCGCCGTCGCCTCGTCCGAGCGCGCTAAGGCCGAAGACGCCGTGGGCGAGGCGCGCGCCGCCAACGACGCCGCCGAGAGCGCGCGTCGCTCCGAAGAAGAAACCCACGCGCGCAACGCCGCCGCACGGGAGCGGGAAGAGGCCCAGCGCGCCAACGCCGTCGCCGCGCTTGGACAGGGTCTGTCGCATCTGGCCCGAGGCGATCTGACCTTGCGCCTCACCGATCGCTTCGCCGAAGCCTACGAACCGCTTCGCGCCGATTTCAACACCGCCGCCGACAAGCTGGCCGACGCCCTCTCGGTGATCGAACAGCGGGTCAGCGGCGTGCGCGCCGGTTCCGACCAGATCGCCGAGGCCGCCGTCAATCTGGCCCGCCGCACCGAGCGCCAGGCCGCCAGCCTGGAGGAGACCGCTGCGGCGATGGACGAGATCACCGCCACCGTCGGCCAGACCGCCACGGGCGCCAACCGGGCCGCCGACGTGGTGGGCCGCGCTCGCGACGACGCCCGTCGCTCGGGCGACGTCGTGGAACAAGCGGTCGCGGCGATGACCGCGATCGAGGACTCCTCGCAATCGATCAGCCAGATCATCGGGGTCATCGACGAGATCGCCTTCCAGACCAATCTGCTGGCCCTGAACGCCGGCGTCGAGGCCGCTCGCGCCGGCGAGGCCGGTCGTGGCTTCGCCGTGGTGGCGCAGGAAGTCCGCGCCCTGGCCCAGCGCTCGGCCGAGGCGGCCAAGGAGATCCGAACCCTGATCTCGACTTCCACCCAGCAGGTTGAGACCGGCGTGGGCTTGGTGGGCCGCACCGGCGAGGCGCTGGAGCGTATCGTGGCCCAGATCGCCGAGATCGACGGCCTGGTCCGGACCATCGCCGCCTCCGCCCAGGAACAGGCCAACGGCCTGGCCCAGATCAACGGCGCGGTGAACCAGATGGATCAGGTGCTGCAGGAGAACGCCGGCATGGTCGAGCAAACCTCAGTCGCCACTCAGACCCTGAACGCCGACGCCGCCCAGCTGGCGGAACTGGTGAACCAGTTCGAGCTGCCCCATGGGCATGTCCAGCAGCCGCTCCGGCGCCGAGCCTAGACCGCCGGGGGCGCGGGTCGGCGCCCCCTTCAAGCCCAAGCTGGAGCTTGGCCCCCTTGCGTTACCGGGAGCGGGCGCCTATCCTCCCAGCCCCCGGTTGTGCGCGCCCGCGACTGGAAGATCTTCCTCCCAAGGCGTCCGAGCTAAAATCCGCAATGGAAAAAGTGCCGATGACCGTCGCGGGGTACCAGACCCTCGACGAAGAACTGAAGCGTTTGAAGACCGTCGAACGACCGGCCGTGATCGCCGCGATCGCCGAGGCGCGTTCGCACGGCGACCTGTCGGAAAACGCTGAGTACCATGCCGCCAAGGAGCGTCAGGGCTGGATCGAAGGCCAGATCGCAGAGATCGAGGACAAGATCGCCCGCGCCCAGGTCATCGACGTCTCGAAGCTCTCGGGCAAGCAGGTGAAGTTCGGCGCCACCGTCTCGGTGGTCGACGAGGACACCGAGGAAGAGGCGCGCTACCAGATCGTGGGCGACCACGAGGCCGACGTGAAGTCGGGCCGCATCTCGCTGTCCTCGCCGCTGTCGCGCGCGATGATCGGCAAGGAAGTCGGCGAGGTGGTCGAGGTCAACACGCCCGGCGGCGTGAAGGCCTATGAGATCCTCAAGGTGGAGTGGCTGTAAGGCGGCCTTCCGCCTCAGCACCGCCACAAGTCCGGTTCAAGGAAGCGAGGCCGCTAGCTTAGCGGCCTTGTTTCGTTTGCCGCCGGCCCCTTCGCGCTTCCGGGATCGATCACTTGACCCAGGACACCCCCGCCCCGTCGAAGACCCCGCCGCTGAAGGTGTGGGCCGTTTCCGATGGTCGCGCCGGCATCGAGGCCCAGGTGGTGGGCCTGTCGGAGGCGCTCGCGCGTCTGGTCCCCTGCGAGGTCACCGTCAAGCGCGTTGGCTGGCAGGGAAACACCGGGCGCCTGCCCTGGTGGCTGAACCTGTTGCCCAAGCGCTGGCTGACGCCGGAGAGCGGCATCCCCGCGAGCCGGAACCCCGACGACTGGCCAGACCTGTGGATCGCCGCCGGCCGCGCCACCCTGCCCCTTTCGATCCGCGCCAAGCGCTGGTCGGGCGGCAAGACCTTCGTGGTTCAGATCCAGGACCCGCGCGTGCCGGCGCCCATGTTCGACCTGGTCATTCCGCCCAAGCACGACCGCATGTCGGGCGACAACATCTTCCCGATCACCGGCTCGCCGCACCGGGTGACTCCTCAGCGCCTGTCGGGCGAGTATGAGGCCTTCAAGGACCTGATCGAGCCCCTGCCCCAGCCCCGCGTGGCGGTGTTGGTGGGCGGTAAGTCCAAGGCCTTCGACCTCTCTAGCGAGCGGGCGGCCCAGATCGCCCATTCGATCCAGATTCCGCTGGAGCAGGACGGCGGCAGCCTGCTGATGACCTTCTCGCGCCGCACGCCCGACCCCGCCCGGGCGCTGATGACCGCGCGCCTGCGCCACCTGCCCGGCGTGATCTGGAACGGTGAGGGCGCCAACCCCTACTTCGCCTTCCTGGCTGCGGCCGACTATATCCTCGTCACCGAGGACTCGACCAACATGGCCACCGAGGCCGCCTCGACCGGCAAGCCCGTGTTCGTGCTGAAGATGGACGGCTCGAGCCTGAAGTTCCGCCTGTTCCACGAAGAGCTGGAACGTCAGGGCGCGGCACGCCCCTATGGCGGGGCCTTCCACGGCTGGACCTACGAACCCGTCAACGAGACCGACCGCGCCGCCCGCGAGGTGCTGACCAGGATCGGGGTGGAGATTCCGGAGCCGGTCGCCAAGGATCCAGAGCCAGCGGCGAAGGCGAAGCCCAAGGCGCGACCCGGCGCCAAAGCCAAGGCCTCGGATGAACCCGCCCCGCCGAAGGCCCGCAAGCCCCGCACAGCTAAGCCGAAAGCCTGATTTCCTATCAGGTCGCCGGCGCGCCTCGATCTTCGAGAAGCTCAGGGCGAGGACGACTGCTGGCCCCCACCACTCAAGTCGTCAGGCCGCTCTTGGGTTCGTCGCCAAGCCGTCGTCGTATTGGGATTTCGATGAGGCGAATTCGCATCGGAAGCCACGCCGCCAACAGACCCCTGGCGCCTCCCACCGCCAAAGGCTAGTGATTGCAACGATAGGGCTTCAATCACCTATAGTTGTCGTTCGGGGTAGGTATGTCGCGTCACTTGATCGTTCTGGCCGCGCTCTTCCTGGCCAGCACGCCTCTGGCGGCCGCCGCGCAGACACCGCCTCCGACCGCGCCAGCCACGGCCGGCGTCGAGGTGACTGAAGCGGATCGCGAAGGCTTTCGCTACGGCCTCAAGGCCGCCGGCGCTGGCGAGACCTTTGATCTGGTCCGTAAGCATTTCCCCGAGGACTACGCCGCCTTCGAGACAGACCTTATCCGCTATGCGAAGAGCGGCGGCGCAAACGCGCTGGAAGCCCAGAACCGTACCTTCACCTTCATGCGCGGCATCCGCGACCGCGTGCTGCCCAACGCCAAGCGCGCGCCGGACGCTGACCTCATAGCCTACGGCCAGGCGCAACTGCGATTGATGACCGAGGTGAAGCCGGTCTATCCGCGCATGTGCTATGAGTACGTCGAATACGGCGGCCTAACACAGGACACCGCCACCAATATACCGCGCGAGTTCCTACCCAAGCTGAACGCGCACAACGCCTTGCAATTCGAGATCGCCGTGAAGGGGCAAAAGCAGCCTGTAACGCGCGGCCCAGCCTCGGAGGCTGACCTTCAGAAGGCCGTTGAAACCTTCGCCCAGAAAGGCGGCGACCTGGCTTGGATCAAGGCCGTGTCCAGCGGTCAGCCGCGCTCACCCAACGACGGGGAGCGATGCGCGGCGGCGATCATCTGGATCCAGGCGATCCTGTCCCTGCCCGACGACCAAGCCGCCCGCCTGCTGGCTATGTAGACGGATCGCTTTTCCCTCTGTGTCGGCAGGCTGAAGACAAAAGCCAGGTCTCACCCCCTCCACCTTGGCCGTTTGGACCCGGTTGCCGTTTCAAACCGATCGGGAACTCTCTAGCCCTCCTGGCTCGCCCCGACCTCCAGCGCCGCGTTGAGCGTGGCGAACAGGCCTTGGATGCTGACCGGCTTGGCCAGGTGCAGATCGGCGCCCGCCTCAAGGCAGGCCTGGACCTGATGAGGCATGGCGTTGGCCGTCAGCGAGATGATCGGTATGCGCCGCGCCCGCGCCTCGCGTTCGCGCCTGCGGATCTCGGCGATGGCGGCCAGGCCGTCCATGACCGGCATCTGGGTGTCCATCAGCACAACGTCGAAGGCGTCTTTTTCATAGGCCTCGATAGCAGCCCGACCGTCGACGGCCACGACCACGTCAGCGGCGTCCGCCAACATCAACCCGATCACCTTCTGATTGGTGGGATGGTCCTCAGCCAACAGCACCCGCAGGCGCCGTTCCAGCGCGCCCTCGGAGCGCGGATCGACAGGCTTGGGCTGGGGTCGCCCCGCGTCGGACGCGAGGCGGGCCTCGAAGCGGAAGGTGGCGCCTCCGCCCGGCTGGGCGGCGCAGGAAACGTCCCCCTCCATCAACCGGGCCAGACGACGCGCGATCGGCAATCCCAGACCCGTGCCGCCGACCTTGCGCGTCACCGAGCCGTCGGCCTGCTGGAAGCGCTCGAACAGCCGATCGGCCATGCCGCTGTCGAACCCCTCGCCGGTGTCCTGGACGCTGACGAGCAGGTCGACACGGCCATCCGGTTCGACCCGCGTCCGGGCCTCGATCGTGACCGATCCCGAGGCGGTAAACTTGACGGCGTTGCTCGTCAGGTTGGCCACGATCTGTCGGATGCGAAGGGCGTCGCCCAGGACATGGTCGTGGAAATCGTCGGCGAAGGTCAGTCGAAAGGCCAAGCCCTTGTTCTCGGCCACCGCTTTGAAGACGGCGACTGCGGCGGTGATCGCCTCGCGCAGGTCCACCGGGTCGCGTGACAGCTCCAGCCCCCTGGCCTCGATCTTGGACAGATCGAGAATGTCGCTGAGCAGCAGGTTCAACGCCCGGCCGGAGTTGAGGATCACCTCCATCATCTCGCGCTGGGCGTCGTCCAGAGCGGTGCGGCTGAGCACCTCGGCCATGCCGATCACCCCGTTCAGGGGCGTGCGGATCTCGTGGCTCATATTGGCCAGGAACTCGCTCTTGGCGACGCTGGCCGCCTCCGCCTTCTGTAGCGCCTCGGCCAGGGCTGCGGCGCTGGCCTTACGCTCGGTAATGTCTTCGCAGATCACCAGCAGGTGGCTGCGGCCGTCCTCGCCCGGGATCGCGATCTTGCGGGTGTGTAACCACCGGCGACCATTGTGCGGCGTGTCGAGCGGCTCTTCGTCGATTGTGAAGAGACGGCCGCTCGCGATCACCTGACGGTCGGCGGCGGCGAAAGCGTCGGCCTGTTCCTTGGGAAAGAAGTCATAGTCGCTGCGACCAAGAAGCTCGGCGCGCGGTACGCCCAGCTGGGCTTCGGCGGCCCTGTTGACCAGCAGGAAGTTCCCCGTCTCGCCGTCCTTGACGAACAGCATGGCCGGCGTGTTCTCGACGATCGTGTCCAGAAAGCCGGCGTCCGCGAGCGCTTGGACTTCCCGCCGGCGCGGCCCGGTGATCTTGAAGCAGGTCGTGATCAGGCCGCCGGCGGGCGTGCGCCGGCTTGCGAACCGCAGATGCTCTCCAAACTCTTCGCGGATCTCCTCGAAGTGGTCCAGTTTGCGCCGCTCAAGCTGATGGGCCAACCAAGCGGCCGGGTCGTCGCCAGCCTCCGGATAACGCCCTGCCGCCAGACCTGCGCGCAACAGGCTTTCAAAGCGGCTCCCAGCCGCCATGGTGACGCCCCACCTGGCCCAAAGTTCGCCATAGCGCGCGTTCCAAAAGACGCAGCGATCCTCGCTGTCAAACAGCGCGAAGCCCTCGGGCGCCGCTTCAAGCGCCTGCTGCAAGACCGAGTCGACGGCGTGGGCGTCCACAGGGGGAGCGGCGTTCATTAGGCCTCACAGAGCGTGCGCACGCTTAATCGCGCACAGAGAAGCTTAGCGAAGTTGAATGTGAACCCTTGAAGCCGGTGATGCGGCGATTTGCCCCGCGCCCGGACACACCGTCAAACGCCCGCAGGAACCTCGCGCTCGCCACATCCGAACGCCTCTTGCCCCCGCCGCCGAACCCGCGTGAAATCGGTCCATGATCCTCGCCATTCTCCAGGCCCGCATGAGCTCGACCCGTCTGCCGGGCAAGGTGCTGATGCCGATCCAGCGTCAGCCGATGATCGTGCGGCAGATCGAGCGGGTCTCGCGGGCGCGGCGCATCGACAAGCTGGTGGTCGCCACCTCCGACCGGCCTGAGGACGACGCCATCGAGGCGGCGATGCGGCGCGAGGGGATCGCGGTGTTTCGCGGCTCGCTGGACAATGTCCAGCAGCGTTTTATCGGCGCGCTGGACGCCCATCCGGCCGATCATGTGGTGCGCCTGACCGCCGACTGCCCGCTGGCCGATCCGACCCTGATCGACGCCACGATCGACCTGTGCCTGTCCAAGGGCGCAGACTATGTCAGCAACACGCCTGAAGGCCACGCCCATCCCAAGGGCACCGACGTCGAGGTGATGACCGCCGCCGCCCTGCGCCGCGCGGCCGCCGAGGCGACAACGAAGGAAGCCTTCGAGCATGTCACTTGGGACCTGTGGAACCAGCCGCAGCGCTGGAACTGCGCCTGGCTACCGTGCTTCCCCGACCAGGGCGCGGTGCGCTGGACGGTCGACCGGCCCGACGACTACGCCTTCGTCGCGGCAGTCTATGACGCCCTCTATCCGACGAACCGCGCCTTCACGTCCGACGACATCCGCGCCTTCGTCGCCAGCCGTCCGGATCTGCAGGACTACGGCGGCGACCGGCGGGCATGACGCGCCGCGTCATCTTCGTCTGCGCGGCCGGCCCCAGCATCGGCGGGGGCCACGTGATGCGGTCCCTGACGCTGGCGCGGGCGCTCGCGGCGCGCGGGGCGGCCTGCGCCTTCCTTGCGACACCCGAGGTCGCAGCTGTGCTTGACGCCTTCGGCCCCGACATGGCCCGCACGGACACGACCGAGCCGTTCGACGCCGTGGTCTTCGACAACTACGCCCTATCCGCCGACGACCACCTCGCGATCGCCAAGGGCCGTCCGACCCTGGTCATCGACGACCTGGCTGACCGACCGCTGGCCGCCGACCTCGTGCTGGACGCCGGACCGGCGCGGCGGCCTGAGGATTATGCGGGCCTCGTCCCCGCCCACGCCCGGTTCCTGCTGGGCCCCAACCATGCGCCGGTGCGCCCGGCCTTCGTGGCCCTGCGCGAGGCCGCCCTCGCCCGTCGCGCCAAGCGCGGACCCGTTGGTCGGATCCTGGTGTCGCTGGGCATGACCGATGTCGGCGGAATCACCGGCCGGGTGGTCGCGCTCCTGGCGCCGATGCTCGGGGACATCACGCTGGATCTCGTCGTCGGGAGCGCCGCACCCAGCCTGTCGGCGCTGCGCTCCCTGGCCGCCGAGGACCCGCGCCTTGTGCTGCACGTCGACGCCCAGGACATGCCGCACCGGGTGCTGGAGGCGGACCTAGCCATCGGCGCTGGGGGCTCCACTACCTGGGAGCGGTGCGTCCTGGCCCTGCCGGCCCTGACCCTGATCCTGGCCGACAACCAGATCGCCGCCGCCCGCGCTCTAGAGGCCGCGGGCGTGACACCTTGCCTGGACGTGAACGCAGCGGACTTCGAGACGGCGTTCGTCGCGCTGGCGCAGAGCCTGATCACCGACGCGGATCGCCGCGCGGCGCTGTCGGCGTCCAGCGCCACCGTTTGCGACGGGCGCGGGGCGGACCGTGTGGCGGAGGCGTTTTGGGGGCTGATTTAAGCGCCCCTGCGACATCCCGCCTCGCACCACGCCCTTATCGTTAACAAGTTGTTCGCTGCTTTGGTCGGATTCTCCGCGCCATCATGCGCGCCCTGCCCGACATTCGCGGTCTGAAATATCCGGACGAGTTCATCGCCCGGCACTTCTTCAAGCGTGGCCTGCAGCAGAAGAGCGGCCGGGTGGTCGAGCTGGGCGGCGGCACGGGCAACAACCTGTCGCTCTACGCCGCCTATGGCTGGAACCTGACCAATGTCGACTATTCGGCGGCGGCGCTGGCCGACTGTCGCTGGAACCTGGGCGAGGCCGTCACCCTGATCGAGGCGGACCTGTCCAAGGGTCTGCCGGACCTCGGCGACGAGGCGATCGACGTTCTGCTGATCCCCAACCTCCTCTGTTATCTCACGAGCGCCCAGGCGAGCGCCGTGCTGACCGCCGCCCGCGCCCGTCTGGCGCCCGGCGCCGAGGTCTTTGTCCGCACGCGCCTGATCGACGACTACCGATGCGGCAAGGGCGTCGAGGAAGAGCCGAACGGCTGGCGCCTGGCCACCCCCGAAACCGGCGAGGCGGGTCTGTTCAACCTGTTCTACACCGAGGACGGCTTGGTGCGCCGCCTAGTCGACGAGCTGGGCCTCATCGCCCCCACCGCCCTGAAGGTGTCGTTCGACAACATCCAGAACGGCGTGCGCGTCGCGCCCAACAGCGATCTCGTGGTCTGGGGAGCAACAGCGTGAGTAACCCCCAGCGGATCCGCATCGTCGGCGGCGGCCTGACCGGCGTGCTGGCGGCCTTCGAGGCCCATCGCCTGGGCTGGCGCGACATCACTATCCAGGAACGCTTCGAGGCCCTGGGCGGCGTCGCGCGCTGCAAGGTGATCCATGGCCGCGAGATGCGTGACGGCTGCGTGTATTTCGGCGGCGAGACCGATCCAATCGTCCAGACCCTGAGCGCCCACGGCGCGCGGTTCACCACCTTCGACAATCGCTTTGGCTCGATCAGCGCCGACTTCGAGGGCCGGCGGGTGTTCACCTGGGACTTCGGCGGCCCGGCGATCGACTGCCCGGCCTACAAGGTCAAGAAGCCCGCCGACGACAGTCTGGCCGCGCGGCTGGCCGCCTATCCGCCCGAGATCGCCGCCACGCTGGAGGACTATGTCCGCTGGCATCTCGGCGCCGATCCGGCTCTGGTGCACAGCGACGCGGTGATCCCCATGGCCATCAACCGGGTGTTCCCGGCAGCGGCCGATCTGACGGCCCTGGCCCACGCCAAGACGACCGATCCGTGGACAGACGAACTCTACGCCATCCCGCGCGGACTGTCGGGGCGCACCGCCAACTTGGTCGCCAGCCTGCCCGAAGGCGGCTTCGCCCGCATGTTCGACAGCCTGCACGCGGCCCTCGTCAAGCTTGGCGTCAAGGTCGAGCTGAACTGCCTGGTCCCGCCGCGTCAGCTGCTGGCCGAGACTTCGCCCGACGAGACCATCGTCTGGGCCGCCAACCCGACACCGCTGTTCAAGCCTCTGGGTCTGGCGGCGCCCTCGCTGGTGAAGAAGACCTTCTTCACCTACGTCTATGAGGTCGAGGCCTTCGACGGCCCCTGCCCGGTCTACGTCCAGAACTTCACCGCCCAAGGCGCGACCTTCCGCGCCTATCTCTATGAGAGCGGCGGCGCCAAGCTGGTGGTGGCCGAGTGCGTGCGCGAGGCGGATCTGAAGACCCTGCCCGGCGAGCTGCGGACCCTGCTGTCGGGCTTTGGCGCCGCAACAATCGGCCCGATGGTCCATACCGACGCCCAGCCGCGCTGGATCTACCATTCGCTGGAGGCGATCGCCGGCCTCAAGGCGCTGCGCGGCCAGCTCGCCGCCCGCTTTGGCGATCGCTTCATCCCCGGCGCCTGGGAGCCCTACGCCAAGGCCGCCAAACTGGCCGAGGTCAACGCCGCTCTGGCCCGCGCCCGCGACGTCGCCGCGCCAGCCGCCGCCCGAGCCGGATGACCGCGTTGTCGCCTCCTCGGACGGCGGTGATCATGCAGCCGACCTATCTGCCATATCTGGGCTATTTCCAGCTGATGGCGGCCGCATCTGTGTTCGTCTGCCTGGACGACGTGCAGTTCGCCCGCCGCTCATGGCAGTCGCGCAACCGCATCCTCACCGCTCAGGGCGAGCTGATGCTGACGGTGCCGGTCAAGAAACACGACCGCGACACGCCGATCCACGCGATCCAGATCGACGACAGCCAGCCCTGGCGCGACAAGCACTTGGCCGCCATCCGCCACGCCTACGGCAAGCGACCATTCTTCGCCGAGGGCTGGGCGTTCGTCTCCGACCAGCTGACCCGCGAACGCGACGGGGGCCTCGCGGACCTGACCTGCGGCCTGACGCAGGCGGCGGCGGCGCAACTGGGGATCGCACCAAAGGTCGTCCGGGCCTCCGACCTCAAGGCTCCCGGGGCGCGGTCGGAACATCTCCTGGCCATCTGCCGGGCGGTCCAGGCCGAGGCCTACGTCTCGCCCATGGGCTCAGCCGACTACATGGAGGAAGACGGGGTCTTCCAAGCCGCCGGCTTCCCCGCGCGGTTCCAGCCGTTCCGGCTGATCGAGTACCCACAGGGCCGCGAGCCGTTCACACCGTACATGGGCTTCGTCGACGCGTTGATGAACGTCGGCTGGGCCGGGATGCGGGAACTGGTGGCGGTTTAGACGTCCGAATTGGGGGCGGGCTTTCAAGGCGGCTTTTCCCCCTCATCGGACGTCCCCTCCTCTCAACGAGCGTGGCAAGCCGGTGGTAGCCGAAAAGCGATCGGGGCCCTGTCCCGCGCAAAATCTCTCCGCCGTGAGATCGCATCAAGCTTAGCCACAAGTAATCTGCCGTTCTAAGCATTGCCACCGTGCCCGCACTTGAATACCGATTGTTGTGAGCAATGCGCATCGCAGCGGGGCTACAGGCATGGCTAGCATATTCGGCGTCACAAGCGATCGCCTCGGCCGAATTGTCGAAGAAGCCGCGAGTGAAGTCTATATATTCTCTGCCGATGATTTTCTTTTTCGACTTGTGAACAAAGGGGCCCGAGACAATCTCGGCTACACCATAGAAGAGCTTCGACGCCTCACACCATGGGACATCAAGCCAAATATAAGTAAAAGCGATTTTTTAAAACTAATTGAGCCGCTCAAAAATAAATCTATTGAGCGACTGGATTTCGAAACAAATCACCGCCGGAAGGACGGAACAGAGTATAACGTCTCCGTAAAGCTGCAGATTTTCGACGACGAGGAAGATAAGGTATTTTACGCAGCGATTAAAGACATAACGACGCATGTTACTATAGAACGTGAGCTAAGAGATACAGTCAGGCGGCTCGACGCCATACTCGACAACACATCGATGTCTGTGTTTTTGATGAATGAACAGCAACGCTGCGTGTTCATGAACAAGGCGGCTGAGAGATTAACGGGTTTTGCTTTTCACGAAACTGAAGGGCGTATTCTTCACGACGTCATTCATCATTCTCGCCCTGACGGCTCGCCGTTTCCCCTTGCTGAATGTGCGATCGACAGAGCTTTCCCCGAGAACGCGGGCACACAAGGCGAAGAAGTTTTTGTGCACAAGGACGGCTCCTTCTACCCCGTCGCCTTTACCGCAAGCCCTATCAGGGATGATCAGGCCAAGGTGATCGGGACGATTATCGAGGTCCGCGATATCAGCCTTGAAAAGCGCAACGAAGAAGCGCGGAAACTTCTGATGCGCGAGGTTGATCACCGGGCGCGGAACGTGCTGTCGATCGTGCAATCCCTGACTCGGCTGACCCGCGCCGACGGGCTCGAAAGCTACAAAGCTATTCTTGCCGGTAGGATTGACGCGCTGGCGCGCGCCCAAACCTCTCTGGCGACGCGCCAATGGGAAGGAGGGCGCCTGGAAGATGTGGTGAGGGACGAGCTTGACGCTCTGTGTCCCAGAGATCACGTCGATGTCGCGGGCCCGGAGGTCAACCTATCGCCAGAACAGGTCCAGCCCATCAGCCTCTTGCTTCACGAATTGGCCACCAACGCCAATAAGTACGGCGCTTGCAGCCAAGGTGGAGGTCGAGTGGCGGTGACCTGGACGCTTAGCGACAGGCGGGTGACACTCTCGTGGCGGGAGCGCGGAGGTCCCGCGGTGACGCCCCCTACGCGACAGGGCTTCGGATCCATACTCGCGGACAACGTCGTACGGCAGCTTAAGGGCGCTATTCGTCGCGCCTGGGAGCCCAGCGGCCTGCTCGTTGAAATTATATTCCCCCTTTGACGCCGGAGGTCGGCTCTTGGAACGCCGACCTCAAAGCCTCTGGCGAACACTGTTCAGATCGCCCATCTTCCCTGCAAACGGGCAAGGAAACCGCACGTGGCTCAGTCAAAATCCGTCGTGATCACCGGCGTCTCGACCGGCATCGGCCATGCGGCGACCAAGGTGCTGATCAGCCGGGGCATTCACGTCTTCGGCAGCGTCCGCAAGGCCGCCGACGGCGAGCGCTTGAAGGCCGAGTTCGGCGAGGCGTTCACTCCGCTGATCTTCGATGTGGTCGACGAGGCGGCGGTGCGCGCCGGGGCCAGACAGGTCGAGGCGGCGCTGGGCGGCAAGACGCTGGCGGGTCTCGTCAACAACGCCGGCATCGCCGTCGCCGGCCCCCTGCTCTATCTGCCGGTCGAAGAGTTCCGCCACCAGCTGGAGGTCAATCTGACCGGCGTGCTGAACGCCACCCAGGCCTTCGCGCCGCTCTTGGGCGCGGGCGGCGAGCGGGTCAGCGAGCCTGGCCGGATCGTCAACATCTCGTCGGTGGGCGGCCGCAACGCCAACCCTTTCATGGGGCCCTACTGCACGACCAAGTTCGGGCTGGAGGGCTTTTCGGAGTCGCTGCGCCGCGAACTTCTGCCGTTCGGCGTCGACGTGGTGGTCGTCGCCCCCGGCGCGGTCGCGACGCCAATCTGGGACAAGGCCGACCAGGTCGACATCACCCGCTACGCCAACACGCCCTACGCCAAGGCGCTGGAGCGGATGCGCGGCTTCATGCTGAGTCTGGGCAAGTCGGGTCTGCCGCCCGAGCGGATCGGCGAGACCATCGCCACGGCCCTGACCGCCCCCGCGCCCAAGGTTCGCTATGTCGTGTCGCCCTCGCCGATGCAGGTGCTGATGACCGAGATTCTGCCCAAGCGGACAATCGACAAGGCCACCGGCAAGCGGTTGGGTTTGATCTAAAGACGGCTCACGCCAGCGCGCGCCAGGCGACATAGCCCGCCGTGGCGACGATCATCACGGCGAACAGACGCCGCGCCAGCAGGGCCCGAGCGGCCAAGCGCGGGGCGAGCTGGGCGCCGATCGCCACGCCGCCGGCGCCGCCGACGACCAGAGCCAGGAACAGCCGCCCGTCGACCAGGCCCGAGGCGGCGTAGCTGAGGCTGGTCGCCGCCCCGAACAGGGTGACCGAGACGAGCGACGAGGCCGCCGCATTGGCCAGGGTCATGCCGGTCGCCGCCATCAAGCCCGGCGCGATCAGAAAGCCGCCGCCGATGCCGAAGAAGCCGGCGGCCAGCCCCGTTGCGGCTCCGACCGGGATCAGCCGCGAGGCCTTGGCCGAGTCGATCTGGACGTCGGGATCGCCCGGCGAGCTGGGCGCGCGGAACATCGACAGGCCCACCGCCGCCATGGCCAGGGCGAACCAGGCCAGCAGATGCTGGCCATTGACGGCCTTGGCCAGATGCGCTCCCAGCAGCGAACCGACGAGGCCGGGCGCGCCGAAGGTCAGGGCGCAGGGCCATTTGACACGCCCGGCCTTGGCCTGGGCGGCCAGGCCCACGGCGGCGTTGACGGACACGGCGGCAGCCGAGGTGCCGATCGCCACGTGCGGGTCGCGCACGCCGACGACATACAGCAGCAACGGCGTAGCCAGCACGGACCCGCCGCCGCCGAACAGGGTCAGCAGCAGCGCGACCAGCGCGCCGCTCAGAGCGGCGGTCAGCAGGGTGGGGTCCATCAACTAGACGCGCTCTCGCTACGGTGACAATTCATCTCGCCGGACCTCGTCGCCCCCAAGGACGGAGAGGCCCGAGCTGTCAGCGTCAATATATTAGCTTGATCTAAATTAGCAAATACTCATATTAAGAGCACCGTCAGGGAGGCTCAGTCCATGCGACCCGAAGTTCAAGCCGCTTTCGACCCCGCAACCTTCACCGCCAGCTATCTGGTGGTCGATCCGGCCACCAAGACCGCGGCGATCATTGATCCGGTGCTGGATTTCGAACCCAAGGCGGGCAAGCTCTCCACCGCCTCGGCCGACGCCCTGCTGGCGGCCGTGCGCGACCAGGGCCTGCATCTGGTCTATGTGCTGGAGACCCACGCCCACGCCGACCACCTGTCGGCCGCTGACCTCATCCGTCGCCGGACGGGCGCGAAGATCGTCATCGGCGCGAAGATCACCGAGGTCCAGAAAGCCTTCATCCCGATGTTCGAGTCAGACGCCAGGCCCGACGGCGCGGTGTTCGACGTGCTGATGGAGGAAGGCGACGTTCTGCCGCTCGGCGAGCTCTCGATCGAGGCGCTGCACACACCCGGCCACACCCCGGCCTGTCTGACCTATCGGATCGGCGACGCGGCGTTCGTGGGCGACACCCTGTTCATGCCCGACTACGGCACCGCCCGCGCCGACTTCCCCGGCGGTGACGCGCGGACGCTGTATCGCTCGATCCAGAAGGTGCTGGCCCTGCCGCCGGAAACCCGAATCTTCGTCGGCCACGACTACCTGCCAGCCGGCCGCGACACGTTCCGCTGGGAGACCACCGTGGCCGAGGAACGGGCGCGCAACATTCACGTCGGCGGCGGCGCCCAGGAGGATGACTTCGTGGCCATGCGCCAGGCCCGCGACGCCACCCTGGCCGCTCCGACCCTCATCCTGCCCTCGCTGCAGGTGAACATCCGCGCCGGCGCCCTGCCCGAACCCACGGCGGCGGGGAACGTCTTCCTGCGCCTGCCGGTGACCTGGGCGGCTTAGAGCCTCGCGCGTCAAAACGGACTCGTTTTGACGCGATAACGAGGCCCTAAATCAAACACTAGAGCGTGACTTATGCCGAAACCGGTTCCCACTTTCGGCGTCACGCTCTACCCCACCATCGACCAGTCCAGCGGCTCGCCGCGGGAAAGATCGCGGGCAGCCTTGCCGGCCAGAACCTTGTCGAGATCAGCCGGCGGCAGGCCGTTGCCGGGGCGGACCGAGCGGACATTGGCGCGCGTCAGGGGCTCGCCCTTCTTGACGTCGGCGGTGACGTACAGCGAGCGGCGGAACAGCAAGGACGTCGCCTCCGAGCCCAGCACGTCATAGTGCGCGCGGCCGAGCGCCGCCCAGGCGTTCTTGGTGTCGTCGACCAGGGCCTTGAACTCGGCGGGCTCCAGGCTGAAGGCGGCGTCGGGGCCGCCGTCGGCGCGAGCCAGGGTAAAGTGCTTTTCGACGGCGCAGGCGCCCAGGCTGACCGCCGCCACCGAGGCGGCCGTGCCCGGCGTGTGGTCCGACAGGCCGATCGGGCAGCCAAAGCGCGCGGCCATGTCCGGCACGGTCCGCACATTGGCGTCGGCGAATGTGGCAGGATAGCTGGACACGCAGTGCAGCAGCAGCACGCCCGGCGCGCCGGCCGCCAGGGCTGTGTCCAGCGCCGTCTGCATCTCGGTCAGGTTGGCCATGCCGGTCGAGATGATCAGCGGCTTGCCCTTGGCGGCGGCGTAGCGGATCAGCGGCAGATCGACGGCCTCGAACGAGGCGATCTTGAAGGCCGGCGCGCCCAGGCTGTCCAGGAGGTCGACGGCGGTCTCGTCGAAGGGGCTGGAGAAGATCGTCACGCCGCGCTGGCGGGCGCGCTCGAAGATCGCCGCGTGCCACTCGAACGGCGTGTGGGCCTCTTCGTAGAGCTCATAGAGGGTGCGCCCGTCCCACAGCCCGCCGTGGATCTTGAACTCGGGCCGGTCGACGTCGAGCGTGATGGTGTCGGCGGTGTAGGTCTGGATCTTGATCGCGTCGCAGCCGGTGTCGGCGGCGGCGTCGACCATGGTCAGGCAGCGCTCGAGACTGCCGTTGTGGTTCCCCGACAGCTCGCAGATCACATAGGGGGAATGGTCAGAGCCGATCTTGCGGCCGGCGATTTCAATAAAAGGTGCGGACATCGGCTTGCTCCTCGGGCGGACGCCCGGAAACGTGGTTGCCCTCAGCTTAACCCGTCAAAGGTGGACGAGCCGTCAATCGCAGCCGCCGCCATCCCCGCCGCAGTCGCCGCCCGAGTCGCTGGAGCCGCTATCGCCGACAACTCCCCCGTCGCCACCCTTGGCCTTCTTCTCGGAGGCTGTCGTGGCCGCGTGCGCCATGGCCCCGACGCCGCCGCCAAAGGCGATACCCAGGCCAATTCCCAGCGCTAGGTTATCGAGCGCCAGACCAAGCGCGACGCCCAGCGCGATCCCAACGCCCATGCCGATCGGCAAGCCGCTTTTCATGTCTGCAGATCCCCAGGGCTCGCCGCTATTCGGCGATAGGCTCGCCGCGCGGTCGGGCGTCGTATTCCTTCTTGCCCTGCCAGGCCGAATAGCCGGCGACCATCAGGAACATGGTCACCAGGCCCAGGCCAACCAGCAGGTCGCCGAACCATATATTGGCCAGCCCCGCGAACAGGGCGACGATACCCACGCCCAGTAGAACTCCGAGCTTCATCAGGTTTTCCTCCCGTGGCTTATGTCGCCATTGTGGAGAATCCACACTATATCTGCGCCCATGTCTACGCCCCCCCCTCGCCAGACCCGCTGCCTGATCATCGGCTCGGGTCCCGCTGGCTACACCGCCGCCATCTACGCCGCGCGCGCGTTGCTGAAACCCGTGCTGATCGCCGGCATCCAGCCGGGCGGCCAGCTGACCATCACGACGGATGTCGAGAACTATCCGGGCTTCGCCGACGTCATCCAGGGCCCCTGGCTGATGGATCAGATGCGCGCCCAGGCCGAGCATGTCGGCACCGAGTTCGTCAGCGACATCGTCACCAGCGTCGACCTGTCCAAGCGCCCGTTCACGGTGAAGACCGACAGCGGCCAGGACTGGATCGCCGAAACGATCATCATCGCCACCGGCGCCCAGGCCAAGTGGCTGGGTCTGGATAGCGAGAGCAAGTTCCAGGGCTTCGGCGTCAGCGCCTGCGCCACCTGCGACGGCTTCTTCTATCGCAACAAGGACGTCATCGTAGTCGGCGGCGGCAACACGGCCGTCGAAGAGGCGCTGTTCCTGACCAGCTTCGCCAGCAAGGTCACCCTGGTGCACCGCAAGGACGAGCTGCGCGCCGAGAAGATCCTGCAGGAGCGCCTCCTGGCCCACCCGAAGATCGAGGTCATCTGGGACAGCGTCATTGACGAGGTTCTCGGCCAGACCGATCCCATGGGCGTCACCGGCGCCCGCCTGAAGAACGTCAAGACGGGCGAGACCCAAGAGGTCGCCGCAGACGGCGTGTTCATCGCCATCGGCCACGCGCCGTCGTCGGAACTGTTCGCCGGCCAGCTGGAAACCGGTCCGGGCGGCTATCTGAAGGTCAAACCCGGCACGGCCTCGACCGCGATCGAGGGCGTCTACGCCGCCGGCGACGTCACCGACGACGTCTACCGCCAGGCGGTGACGGCCGCCGGCATGGGCTGCATGGCGGCGCTGGAAGCCGTGCGCTTCCTGGCCGAGGAAGACCACAAGCGCGCCCACCACCCGATCAGCCACGCCGAGGCGAACAAGATCGGGGTTTGGTAAGGGTGTGAAGCGCAAATCCTCCCCCAGCGGGCGGAGGATTTGCCTAGTTCGACGGATTGGGCGGACTCGGCGGACGAGGCTTGGCCGTCGGCGTTTCGACGGATGAAGACTGCCCGCCGGCTAAGGCTTCAAGTGTCCTGTTGATCCTGGCGATTTCGTCTGGCGTCGGAATACGGCGACCGGCTACCCGCCCTTGCACCGTAACGCGCTCGCCGGTCGGCGAGTTGGCGTCCGGAACCGCCACCAGCTTGGCGTCGGGCAGGACGAGGTTCGAAACTCCCAACATCTGGGCCATGGCCCCGGTCGCCAGCGGCGTGGCGGCGGCGGGCGCAGCCTGGGCGGCAAGCACCTCGGGGGGCGCTGCCTCCAACGTGCGCGGGTCGGCCGCCATCAGGATGTCGGCGCTGACCGTCTCATTGCCCGAATAGCGGCCGCGGAACGCCGCCAAGGTCCCCGACGGGCCTGTCCAGCGATAGAAGATGTGCTGGCCAAACTGCCTCAGCTTGACCAGGGTCGGCGCCCAGTACGGCGAGACGTAGTCGGCGTGGTAGTGGGTGGCGACGCCCACCGGCTTGAAGACAAAGCCGTTCAGGGCGCGCTTGGCGACCGCCTGGGCGTTGGCCCAGATCGCCGGGACCGGTTCGCGCGCCAGGGAGCCGTCGCAGGCGAAACTGAACTGACAGCCCGTGCTGCGCGCCGCGCCCTCATAGATCACGCCGCAGATCGACTTGGGATAGCCCGGGTGGCGCATTCGGTTGATCACCGTCTGAGCCACCGCCATCTGCCCCTCGCCGGGCTCGAAGCCCGCCTCATAATAGACGGCCTGGGTCAGGCAATGCAGCGCCTTGGCGCGCGCGTCGGCGGTCCCGGTCAGAACGAACGGCTTGGCGGCCTCCAGCGCCTCAGGGACCACCGGGCGCAGCGAATTGATCAGCCGCGCCTCGTAGAAGTCCGGATCACGATCGCCCAGGCGCGGGATCTCCTTGAGGCGGATCACCTCCCAGCCAGGGACGCGGCCCCAATAGTCCTTGTGTGGCCGGGGGTCATGGCGCCGCGCCAGCGCCAGCATGGCCGGATCCATGTTGGCGACATAGCGCTTGAGGCCACGCTCGCTGAAGCTGGCCGTGACGCGCATCAGGCCGGCGTCGCGGCCGGAGCCGGTCGGGACATAATAGGTGGCGCACGCGGAAAGGCCGCCGACCACCCCAAGAGCAGCGGCGACCTTCCAGCGATCACGATGGCTTCGAGCGCCCGCCCCCACGCGGGATCGCTACTTCGCGCCCAGGGTGGAGCGCAGCATCCAGGCGTGTTTCTCGTGGGCCTGGAGGCGCTGGGTCAGCAGGTCGGCGGTGGCCTCGTCGCCGGCCTCCTCTGCAGTAGGCATGGCGTCGCGCAAGGTTCGGATGACGGTCTCGTTGTCGGCCTTCAGCTCGCCGATCATGCCTTCCCAATCCTGCTCGGGATCACCGTCCTTGAGGCTGGAGAGGTTTCCGAAGGCGGCGTAGCCCTGCGGCGCCAACTCGCCCAAGGCGCGGATGCGCTCGGCGATCGCGTCCAGCGCGGCCCACTCTTCCTGGTATTGCCCCTCAAGCAGCACATGCAGAGACTGGAAGTTCGGGCCACGAACGTTCCAGTGATAGCCGTGCGTCTTCAAGTACAGCGCGTAGCTGTCGGCGAGCACCTTGTTGAGCGAAGCGGCGATGTCGGAACGTTGTTTCGCAGTCAGCCCGGTGTTCGGCGCGTCGGCCATGATGATCTCCCGTGTTGCGTGTCCTAGGTAAGCGTGTCCATCCTCTGTGCAAGTCATCTTTGCCTTGGAGCGGAGATGGAGCAGAAAGACACACCGATCCGCGCCCCTGACGACCAAGGACGTGTACACGCGCTGATTAGCGCGTGGCTGATCCCTCCGGTTCCACCGCCGGCGTGGCGCTGCGCCGTCGCCGCAGTAATCGGCGTCGCCACGGCGGTGCTAATGCGTGTGGGTCTGCTGGGTCTCAGCGGAGGCGTCGGAGCGACCCAACCCTTCTTCCCTGCGATTATGCTGGTGTCGCTGTACGCCGGCTGGCGCTGGGGGCTGATCCCCACGGTGGCCGGCGCCGTCTTCGGCTGGTGGCTGTGGGGCGGCCGCGACGGCGAGGCGCTGACCGGGGACGAACTGTCGACCATGGTCATCTACCTGATCTGCGGAGTGATGGTGGTCGCCGTCGTCGAAGGGCTGCGCTGGGCCATGCGCGGCCTGGCCCAGGCCCGCGAAGAACGCGCCAACGCCGAGCGGCGACTGCGCGTCACCCAGACCGCCGCCGGCGTAGGGCCGTGGGACTATGACCTTGCGACATCCGAGCTCTATCTGTCGCCCGGCGCCCGCCGAAACCTCAGAATCCCGGAAGATGTCGACATCGTGCTCGCCGACATCTCCCGCTACATTCACCCTGACGACCGGGCGATGGCCGAGGCGGTCGTATTCGGCGCGCTGGACAATCTTCGAGACTACGAAGTCGAATACCGTCTGGCCGACACCAGCCAAGGCGAGCGTTGGGTGCACGGACGCGGCGAGGTGCTGCGTGACGAGACCGGCAAACCGGTCCGGATGATCGGCCTCAACTTCGACGTCACCAACCGCCGCCGCGCCGAAGCCGAGGTGCGCGAAAGCGAGGCCCGGTTCCGGGCCCTGGCCGACAGCGCCCCGGCCCTGATGTGGGTGACCCGACCTGGGGGCGTCCGCGAATTCGTCAACAACGCCTATGTCGCCTTCGCCGGTCTCGACTACGAGGCCGCCCTCACCTTGGACTGGCGGACCCGGATCTTTCCCGAGGACTTGCCGCGCATTCTGAAGGAGCAGGTGGCGGGCGAGGCCTCCCGCCAGCCCTTCACTCTGGAGGCGCGCTATCGCCGCGCCGATGGCGAGTGGCGTTGGCTGAAGTCCTTCTCGCAGCCGCGCCTTGACCCGTCCGGCGCATTCGCCGGCTTCATCGGCATGGCTTTCGACACCACCGACGCCAAGCAGGCCGAAGCCAATCTGACCGGGCTCAACGAGCTACTGGAAGAACGCGTCGCCGCCGCCGTCGCCGAGCGCGACGCCGCCCAGGCCGCCTTGTTGCAGTCGCAGAAGCTGGAAGCCATCGGCCAGTTGACCGGGGGCGTCGCCCACGACTTCAACAATCTGCTGACGGTGATCATCGGCGCGCTGGATGTGGTCGAGCGCCACCCCGACGATGCGCGCCGTCGGGAGCGGATGGTCGGCGCTGCCCTGGCGGCGGCCAGGCGCGGCGAGAAGCTGACCCAGCACCTGCTGGCCTTCGCGCGTCGCCAGCCGTTGAAACCCGAGGTCTGCCGCATCGATCGGCTGATCGCCGAGAGCGAAGGCCTGCTCAAGCGCGCTCTGGGCGACGCCTACGGCTTCGAACTGCGCCTGGGCGCTGGCCTGCGCAGCGCGCGGATCGACGCGGGCCAGTTCGAGGCGGCCCTGCTGAACCTGGTGGTCAATGCGCGTGACGCCACCCCAGCCGGCGGCCGAGTGAGCATCGAGTCCAGTCCGGTGACACTGGAGCAGAAGCAAGGCGATCTGGAGGCCGGGCGATATCTGCGCGTCGCCGTCCGCGACACCGGTTCGGGGATGGACGCCCAGACGATCGCTCGCGCCGTAGAACCCTTTTTCACCACCAAGCCGCCCGGCGAGGGCACCGGACTTGGCCTGTCTCAGGTCTATGGTTTTGCGCGCCAGAGCGGCGGATCCGTCCAGATCGAAAGCCAGCCAGGCCAAGGGGCGACGGTCGCCCTGCTGCTGCCGGTCAGCGAGGGCGACGCTGGCGGCGAGGCCGCGCCGCGCCTCGACCCTATCCAGGCCCAGACGCCTTCGCGCGTGCTGCTGGTCGAGGACGATCCCCAAGTCGCCGAGCTGGTCGACGCGATGCTCCACGACCTGGGCCACACCGTGGTGCGCGCCAGCAATGTCGATGAGGCGCTGTCGCGCCTGACCCAGGACGACGGCATCCAGCTGGTGCTCAGCGACGTCATCATGCCCGGCGGCAAGAGTGGTGTGGACTTGGCCGAGAAACTGGCCGCCACGCGCCCCGGCCTGCCGGTGGTGCTATGTTCGGGCTATACCGGCGGCGACCAAGGCCGGGCGCGCGCGGGCGACTGGCCGTTTATCAGCAAGCCGTTCTCGCTGGAGACCCTGGCCCGGGCCCTGACCCAGGCCCAGCCGCCCTGATCGCTCAGGCGTGGTCGCCCAGCAGCACCTGGCGAATGTCGCCCTTGGATCGCGACAGGGCGATCAGCAGGTAGATCGACAAGAACAACATCCCGCCGAACACCGCCAGCACGCCCAAGCCCAGGGCGGCGGGACGAAAGCGGCCACGCCACGACACCCACAGACCCGACAGCAGCAGGAAACAGAAGAAGTCGAGGTTGAACTGGCCAGGCCAACCCATCGCAGCTATGTCGCCAAAGAAGATCGGCAAGAGGTTCCAGCCGTGGTTGGCGATGGTGACGCTGGTGTAGCCGACGATCACCGTCAGGCAGGCCAGCAGGAACAGACGAAACGGGATCATCGGGCGGTCTCCTTTGACAGGGCGGGGCGGCGGGATTCCAGGAACAGGCAGCGGGCGGTCATGGCGAGCAGGCCGATCGAGCCGCTGGCCAGCACGGCCAGGATCCAGGGGATCGGCCGCATCCCCACCGCCCGCGCGCGGGGTAACAAGAGCGCGACAGCCGTTCCGGCGGCCAGCAGCAGGTCGCACCAGATCTGCGCGCCCCACGGCCCGCGTAGGTGCTCGCTCCAGAAGCCGAGCGGCCCGGCCTTGACGATGACATCGATGGTGAGCGCGAAGAACAGAATCGAAAGGATCGCCGGGACGATCCAGACGCGCGGACCGAGGTTCGGCTTGGCGGCCATGACTCCAAAGGCGAGCAGCAAACCGAGAGCTGCGCTGGAGGGCAGGATGGCGTACACGGACTGAGGCATGGGACCCTCATGTAGCGATTGCTACATGACTAGCGTATTGTAGCGATCGCTACAACCGGAAAGGCGGCATGAACGTTCGGGACGAACAGCGCGCGCGCGTCATCGCGGCCCTGGCCGATCACCTGCTGGCCACGGGCCTGTCCCAGGCCAGCCTGCGCCAGCTGGCGGCGGCGGCGGGAGTCAGCGATCGGATGCTGCTCTACTATTTCGCCGACAAGACCGAGGTGCTGGCGCTGGCGATGCAAAGCCTGGCGGGCGGGATGGCTGCGCGCCTGGAGAGCGCCCTGCCCGCCGACCAGCGCCTGTCGCAGGCGGCGCTGACCGCCCGCGCCGCCCGCCTGGTGGTGGATCCGGCGTTTCGCCCCTTCATGCGGCTCTGGATCGAGGCCATCGCCGCAGCGGCCCGCCAAGAGCCGCCGTTCGCAGACATCGCCCGTCAGATCGGCGAGGGGTTCCTGGCCTGGATCGAGGCGCGGCTGGATCCGGCCCTCGTCCCCGATCCTCCCGGCGCGGCGGCTACGATCCTTGCGTTGCTGGACGGATTGGCCCTGCTGGAGGTCTGCGGCGGCGAGGATCGGGTGCTGCGCGCCGTGGCGGCGCTGGAAGCCACGAGTACGGGGTAGCGACCGCTTCCGTCCCCGCCCGCGCAGCCCCATATCTTCACCATGGCCACAGCGACCGCCCAAGACCCGCACCTGACCGTCTGGTTCGACGGCGCCTGCCCTCTGTGCCTGCGCGAGATCGCCTTGATGCGCCGCCTGGATCGCAAGGGTGCGATCCAGTTCCTGGATGTCACCGACGGCGAGACGACCTGCCCAATCGACCGCGCGGAGCTCTTGGCCCGCTTCCATGCGCGCGAGGACGGCCAGTTGCTGTCCGGCGCCGCAGCCTTCGCGGCGATGTGGCGGGCGATCCCCGTCTTGCGGCCATTCGGGCTGCTGGCCCGCGCTCCGTGGGCATTGAGGATCCTCGAAGCGCTCTACGTCCGCTTCCTACGGGTGCGACCCAGACTGCAAGCGCTGGTCGCCCGCCGCCATCCGTAGCTATTCCGCCGGCTCCATCGGCGTGGGATCGCCATCGTGCGAGATCAGCACCGCCAGCCAGCGCAAATCCTCGTACTGGGCCAGGGCGTACATCAGCGCCAGCGTCAGCGGGATGGCGAGAAACGCGCCGGGGACGCCCCAGATCACCGTCCACATGCCCACCGCGATCAGACTGGCCGCCGGGTCGATATTCTGGCTGTCGGCCTGCATCTTCGGCAGCACCAGATTGCCGATGATCGACGACATGATCTGGATGCCCACGAACACGATGATCGCCGGCGTCAGGCTGGGAAACTGCAGCAGCGCGAACAGGGTCGGTCCGACGCTGCCGACCAGCACGCCCAGCACCGGCAGGTAAGAGAACAGGAAGATCACCAGGCTCCAGAACAGGGCGTTCTCAAGCCCCACCGCCAGCATCACCGCCCCCGCGCCGGCCGCGATCATCAGGCCGGTGACCGACTGGACGTACATGTAGCTTTCCACGCCGGTGAAGCTGCGCCCTAGCACCATGGCCAAGCCCCGACCGCCGCGTGAGGCGACAATCTGGTCCACGCGCTTCTCGATCATCGGCTTGGAGATCAGCAGGAAGAACAGGTAGATCAGCGTCAGGCCAAGGCCCGCCGTCGCGTCCTGGACGCTGGTCAGCAACTGATCCGCCACAGGGCCCAGTTCGACCTTCTGGGTCAGGGCCTCAAGGCTGAGGGTTCCGCCGCCCGGCGGATGGATCAGGGCCAGCAACTGATCGATGCGCGCCAGCATCGCCGGTATCCGCTCGACAATCTGGGACGCCCCCTCAATCACCACCGCCATGCTGAAGACGATGACCGCCCCGACGATCACCGCCGTGACAGCGAACACCATCCAGGGCCGCGCCTTGGGCATCAGGCGCACCACCCGATCGCTCAACGACATAATCAAAATCGCCAGCACCAGCGCCAGGGCGAACGGCCACAGCACGGTGCGGAACACGTAGAGCAGCCCCGCCGCCACGGCGAAGTTCACCAGGAACGATGCGCCCGTCTTGCTCATTTGGCCCCGCGCGAAAATCCAGGACAAACCCGTCCTGAGCGGGGCCTAGCATTTCCCAAAGGGAAAGCGCTACCGCCAGGCGTAGTTGAAGCTGACGCTGATCCGCTGCTCGTCGGCCTGGTTGGGCGTGACCTCGTGGCGCAGCCAGCTTTCCCACATCAGGATCGCGCCGGGCGACGGCTGGACATAGACGAACGGCTGCAGGCCCTCGGGCGCGTCGGCCTCGCGGGTCGGGGCGGCCATCATCATCGGCAGACGCGGATCCTCGAACTTGATGGCCGAGGCGCCTGGCGGGATGGTCACATAGACCGTGCCGGAGATGACGCTGTGCGGGTGGATATGGCCGGTGTGCTGGCCGCCCGGCTCCAGGATGTTGATCCAGAAGCTGTCCATGACCAGCTTGCCGGCGCCTAGATCAAAGCAAAGGGTCTTGGCGAAGGCGGCCGCGTGCTTGTCGAGCTTCTTCTTCAGCTCGGCGAACAGGCTGTCGCGCAGCGGCAGGTCGTTCAGCGAGGCGTAGGAGGTGTAGCCCAGATACCCCTTGTTGTAGGCCCAGGCCTGCCCGGCCTCGTCCTCCTCGGCGATGGCGACGCAGGCGTCGTGCAGGTCGTCGATGAAGGCGTCGAAGCCCTTCTCGCCGGCCAGGGAGGCTTCATAGAGCGGGGTGACGAAGAGGCTGCGTGGGGTCATGGCGGCGTCATAGCGCCCGCGGGCGTTGACGACAAATCACGGATGGAACATCATGAGAACATGGCTGACGGTGACCTCATCCTGAAAATCGATCCGGAACTCGCCGAGCGCCTGAGGGCTCGCGCCGAGGCCGCGGGCCAGAGCGTGGAGGCGTATGTCCGAGCCGTCCTCGGGCGCGACGCCGAACAATCGGGCGTCGCGGAGCGAGAACCCCGTTGGGACGCCACCTTGGCCCGCCCCCTCGAAGACGACCTCGACCAGGATTCAGAGGCCTATGCCGACTACCTAGACCGGATCTGCGATGACGCCGAGCGGACCGGTGGCGTGCCTTTCGAGGTCTTCCGAGACCGTCTCCGCAATCTCGGCCAGCGCCGCTGATCCATGTATCGGGTCGTCGTCACCCCGGCGGCCATGGCCGATGTCGACTATATGGAGGACTGGCTGCTAGCACGGGGCGCGCACTACGCGCTCGACCTCAGTGACGCCCTCGGCGCCGCCGTGGACCGGCTCGTCGACCATCCCCAGCGCGCACCGATGAGCCGCGATGGCCGCTATCGCGAACTCTACGTCACCTTTCACTCGAACCGGTACGTGATCCAGTACCGCGTGCGCGGCGACCGCGTGACGATCGCGCGCATCCGACACAGCCTGGAACATCGCTGAACGCCCCGGACTCGCCTATATCTGCCCCCGTGACCGACATCCCCTCCGCCTCCGACACCGAAGCCCCCCGCCAGCCGCCACCTCTTTGGGGCGCCGCCCTGATCAAGGACGAGGTCACGCGCCTGCCCGACACGCCAGGCGTCTATCGCATGATCGGCGAGGGCGACGAGGTCCTGTATGTCGGCAAGGCCAAGAGCCTGAAGAAGCGCGTCGTCCAGTACGCGCAGGGCCGCTTCCACACCAACCGCATCGCCCACATGGTCGACGCGACGCGGGCCATGGAGTTCGTCACCACCCGCACCGAAGCCGACGCCCTGCTGCTCGAGATCAACCTGATCAAGCAGCTCAAGCCCCGCTTCAACGTGCTGCTGCGCGACGACAAGAGCTTTCCCGAGATCGTCATCCGCCGCGACCACGACGCCCCGCAACTGCGCAAGCACCGCGGGGCCCACACCATCAAGGGTGACTATTTCGGGCCGTTCGCCAGCGCCTGGGCGGTGAACCGCACGCTGAACACCCTGCAGAAGGCCTTCCTGCTGCGCTCGTGCAGCGACAGCGTCTACGAGACGCGCGACCGGCCGTGCATGCTGCACCAGATCAAGCGCTGCGCCGCCCCCTGCACCGGCCTGATCGGCAAGGACGACTACCAAGCGCTGGTCGACCAGGCCGAGGCCTTCCTGCGGGGCAAATCCCGCGCGGTCATGGCCAGCATGGCCAAGCAGATGGAAGAGGCCGCCGAGGATCTGGAGTTCGAACGCGCCGCCCGCCTGCGCGACCGCATCCGCGCCCTCTCGGCCGTGGCCCAGGAGACCCAGATCAATCCCGAGACCGTGGAGGAGGCCGACGTCGTGGCCCTGCACGTCGAGGGCGGCCAGGCCTGCGTGCAGGTATTCTTCTTCCGCGCCGGCCAGAACTGGGGCAACCGCGCCTACTTCCCGCGCGTCACCGGCAACGCCGACGAGTCCGAGGACGAGACCACAACCGAGGAGCAGCGGATCCTCACGGCGTTCCTGGGCCAGTTCTACGACGACAAGCCGATCCCGCGCCTGATCCTGGCCAATGTCCAGCCGGCCGAGAGCGAACTCTTGTCCGAGGCCTTCGCCCTGAAGAGCGGCCGCAAGGTCGAGATCAGCGTCCCTAAGCGCGGCGAGAAGGCCGACCTCGTCCAGCACGCCCTGACCAACGCCAAGGAAGCCCTGGGCCGCAAGATGGCCGAGGGCTCGGCCCAGACCAAGCTGCTCGCCGGGGTGGCTGAGGCCTTCAAGCTGGACGCCCCGCCGGAGCGGATCGAGGTCTACGACAACAGCCACATCCAGGGCACGAACGCCGTCGGCGGCATGATCGTGGCGGGCCCGGAAGGCTTCATGAAGGGCCAGTACCGCAAGTTCAACATCAAGAGCACCGAGCTCACGCCCGGCGACGACTACGGCATGATGAAGGAGGTGCTGCGCCGCCGCTTCGCGCGCCTCGTGAAGGAAGAGGAAGAGGGCGACGACGCCAATCGGCCAGACCTTGTGCTGGTCGACGGCGGCAAGGGCCAGCTGGACGCGGCGCTGGAGATCATGGCCGACCTCGGGGTCGACGACATCGCCGTCGTCGGCGTCGCCAAGGGGCCAGACCGCGACGCCGGGCTGGAGCGGTTCTTCATCCCCGGCCAGACGCCGTTCATGCTCGAGCCCAAGTCGCCGGTTCTCTACTACCTGCAGCGGCTGCGCGACGAAGCCCACCGCTTTGCCATCGGCGCCCACCGCACCCGCCGCAGCATGGATCTGAAGAAGAACCCGCTCGATGAGATCGAGGGTGTGGGTCCCGGCCGCAAGAAGGCCCTGCTGCACGCCTTCGGCTCGGCCAAGGGCGTCAGCCGCGCCAGCGTCGAGGACCTGGTCAAGGTCGACGGCGTCAGCCAGGCCCTGGCCGAGCGGATCTTCGGGTTTTTCCGGAAGGGGTAGTCGCGCTTACAGCCCTCACCTTCCCCGTGTCATCCCGGCCGCAGCGCGCAGCGCGGAGAGCCGGGACCCAGGGGCGGCGCACGGCGTTTCGTCACCCCTGAGTCCCGGATCGCCCCTCCGGGCCGTCCGGGATGACATGGATTTTACGCCGCCACCGTCGCCGCCGCCTTCATGCGCCGGAACGCCGCGTTCAGGTCGGCCAGGGCGTAAGCGAAGGGCGTGCCGTTGCGGAGCGCCCGCTGGGCCTCGACATGGGCGCCGCGATTGGCCAACTCGGCCACCTCAGCGGCGCGCAGGTGGAAGTCGCGATGCGCCTCCAAGAGACCCAGGAACGCATGGTTCCCCGCCCAGCGCCGCGAGCCCTCGCCGTGCAGCCAGCATCCGGTGGGGCAAAGACGGTCGGACTTCAGTTCGCGGACGTCGAACGTCCGCTGCTCGGCAATGGCCGCGCCAAGCGTCTCTCGGATCTGCGTGTGTTGGTGTGCGTGCTCAAGGAAATCCATTGCCAAACCTTTCGGTTCAAACATGGGGCGATATGTCGCGTAACTTGGTTTCCGAACCGTTTCCGCCCCCGCCCTCCATCCACAGCTTGAGGCGGTTTTCCCCGGTTTGGACGTGGCGAGGGGGGCGGACAAGGTTAGCTTCGCTTGGTTCGCATCCGAGCCTGATCGGATTATCCAGCGGCACAGCTTTCCGACGGCCTAGCACAAGCTCTCGGCGCTGCTCACCTAGTCCATGAGGTCCGCTTGCTGATTGGCGTGAGCGCCCCCTATCAACATGCAACCGCCCTCGGTCTCGTGGCTGCGTTTGAAGCTGAAATCCCGCGACTGAAGGGCGCTGAGGACTGTGGCGGCTTAACCATAACAGCGTTCTCTCGGGAACCTCCCCCGCTCCTGCTCGTTGTAGAGCTCGAGATTGTGTCGAGGAGGCCAAGATGGACCAGCAGACCCAGAAGCTTTTTGAGCGTGACCTGGTCGCTCTGATCCCGCACCTGCGCGCTTTCGCCCGCTCGCTGTGCGGCAATCCCGCGATGGCCGACGATCTGGCGCAGGAGGCGGTGGCCAAAGCCTGGGCCAGCCGCAAGAGCTTCACCATGGGCACAAACATGAAGGCCTGGACCTTCATGATCCTGCGCAACCAGTTCTATTCCGACAAGCGCCGCAGCTGGCGCTCGGTGGCGCTGGACCAGGAAATGGCCGAGCGCACCCTGGTGGCCAACACCAATTTCGACGGCGCGATCGCCCTGGACGACCTGCGCCAGGCGATGCTGATGCTGCCCGAGAACCAGCGCGAGGCGCTGATCCTGATCGGCGCCGGCGGCTTCTCTTACGAAGAGGCGGCCGAGATGATCGGCGTCGCCGTCGGCACGGTGAAGAGCCGCGTCAGCCGCGCCCGCGCAGAGCTGGTCAACCTGTTCGAGAGCGGCGACTATGTCCGCGACGGCAAGCCCGCCGGCGAAGCCATGGCCTCGATGCTGCGCACGCTGGAACTGCTGGCGGCTTAGGGCTTAAGCGCGCCCTCTTACAATTCCCGTGTCATCCCGGGCGGCGAAGCCGGCCCGGGACCCAGGGGCGGCGGGCACTGAGTCTCGTCACGCCCTGGGTCCCGGATAAGCGCTGCGCGCTTTCCGGGATGACACGACTTTTGTGTCTCTACAGCCCCGCACACATCCCGCAGAACGCCGCGATATCCGCCTCGTCGTGGTACACTGACAGCCCCACCCGCAGCACGTCGTCACGCACGTCGACCACCACGCCCTTGTCGGCCAGCGCGTGCTTCCAGGCGTTGGCGCTGGCGTGGCGCAGGGCCAGGAACCGGGCCTGCGGGCCGTTGCCCGGCGGGTTCAGCACCACCGCTTCGCGCAAAGGCCCCGCCTCACCCGCCACGATCTTCTCCAGCAGACTCACTTGCAGCGCTCGGGCATGGTCAGCGACGGACGCCGTGGTCAGGCCCTCGGCCTCCAGCATCCGCCCCGCAGCGACAAAGCGATAGAGTCCCGAGGGATCAAAGGTCGCGCCCATGAAGCGTCCGGCGTCGGTCACGTAGCCGACCCCGCCGGGCGGGCCTTCCAGATCACCGAACTCGGCGTACCAGCCGGTCAGCACCGGGCGCGGGCCAAAGCCGGGCGGCGCGTGAAGGAACGCTGCGCCCTCCCCCGCCATGGCGTACTTGTAGCCGCCCGAGACGTAGAACACCCGATCGGCCAAGGCCGAGAGATCGGTGGGGACGGCGCGAAAGCCGTGATAGCCGTCGACCACCACCCACGGCCCCTGGGGGCGCGAAACATCGGCCAGCTCCCAAACGCGCTCGAAGACGAAACCGGTCTTGAAGAACACATGGCTGACGAAGATCAGGTCGTGGTAGCCCGTCCGCGCGGCGGCCAGGAACCGTTCAGCGAAGTCGGGCCCCTCGGCGTCGATGAGGCTCAGGGTGATCTCGCCGGACTCGACCCAGCGCTGGGCCTGGCGGCGGAACGAGTGGAACTCGCCGTTGGTTGACAGCACCCGCAACGGCCGCGGTCGGTCGATCGCCGAGACCAGGGTCGCCAGCAACAGATGGGTGTTAGGCGCGAAGACCACGGTGTCGGAAGATGGCAGGTTCAGCTCGCGCGCCACCAGCCCCTGCGCGGCTGGGTAGACCTGGCCCAGGGCCTTGTCCCACTTGTGGTCGGCGAGGACCGCGGCGTCCTCCCAGGCCTCGACCTGGGCGGCCAGCGTCACGTCCGGCCACAGGTGATGGCTATGGGCGGCCATGTGCAGCCGGCCGGGCGCAGCGGACAGGGCGCGCGAGAACAGGTCCTTGCGCGCGGCCATTACAGCTTGGTCCTCAGCGACCACAGCTCGGGGAAGGCGCGGCGGCGCAAGGTGCTGGCCAGATAGCCGACCCCGTCGGTGCCGCCGGTGCCCGGGCGCCCGCCGATGATCCGCTCGACGGTCAGCACGTGCTTGTGGCGCCAGGTGACCAGGGCGTCGTCCAGATCGACCAGCTTCTCGGCCAATTGATAGAGCTCCCAATAGCGCTGCGGGTCGCGATAGACCTCCAGCCACGCGGCCTCGACCTCGGGAGAGGGAACATAGGTCTGGCTGAAGTCGCGGTGCAAGGCGGCGTCCGGCACGGTCAAGCCGTGGCGCGGCAGCTGGGCGATGGCCACGTCGTACAGGCTGGGCGACTCCAGGGCCGCCTTGAGCATGGCCAAGGCCTCGGGTCGCTCGGTGTGGAACTTCAGGAAGCTCTGGTCCTTCAGGCCGAGCAAGTACTCCAGCGCCCGGAACTGGTGCGACTGAAAGCCAGAGCTCGTTCCCAGATCATCGCGGAAGCTGAGGTAGTCGGCGGGCGTCATGGTGGCCAGCACGTCCCAGGACAGGGTCATCACCGTCTGGATCCGCGAGACTCGCGCCAGGGCCTTATAGGCCGGTTCGACGTCGCCGCCGGCGATCAACTTCATGGCCAGGGCGACCTCGTGGAGGATCTCCTTGAGCCACAGCTCCTTGGTCTGGTGGATGACGATGAACAAGAGTTCGTCGTGCCGGTCGCTCAGCGGCTTCTGAGCCGAGAGCAGTTCGTCGAGCGCGAGGTATCGCGCGTAGGTCATGTCTTGCGCCATGGAGCGACCTTAAGCGGCGTTCGGACGGACATTGTTCTGGTTTGCGCGCCGAGCGTCGAGCCGAGTAAAACATCGTTCTGACTTTCTGGAGAACAGCAGAACGATGGCCGCTCTCAGCCGCATGGACCTCTCCATCCTCCGCATCCTGGAGGCCGACGCCCGTATCTCGTTCGCCGCCCTGGCCGAGCGGGTGGGGCTGTCGAAGTCCCCGTGCTGGTCCCGCGTGCAGGCGCTGGAGAAGCAAGGCGTCATCACCGGCTACCACGCCCGTCTCGACGCCAAGGCTTTGGGCAAGGGGCTGACGGTCTACGCCCTGGCCACCGTGGAGTTCGCCCGCTACGAGGCCTTCGAGGCGGCGGTCACGCGCCATCCGGCCATCACTGACTGCTACTCCACGGCCGGGGCGGGCGACTACCTGCTGCGCATCGTCGCGGCCGACGTCGAGGACCTCGACCAGCTGCTGCGCAAGGAGCTAAGCCAGATGCCGGGCGTGCAGCGCTACACCACCACCGTCTGCATGAAGGCGATCAAGGAAGGCGGGATGGTGACGGCGGGGCTGTAAGCGCGCGTGCGGCAGCGTGCCGCAGCCGAAAGCGGCGAAGTAAGACCCTGTTAAACCTAATCTTTTACCTCAAACAAGCGCGCCGTCGCGACACTGGCCGCCTAGAGGACCCAGAAGGGGTCTGGAGGCGAACCACAATGAACAGCCGTAACCTCCTCGTCGCGTATAGCGTTCTGGGCCTCTCTCTGGCAGGCGCCGCGAGCCCCGCCCTGGCCGGTGACGCTCTGACCCTGAAGCTCGACTACGCGGCCGACGTGGCCGGTGTCGTCCGAGGCGGCACGACCCACAAGGCCCGGGTGCTCGACAACCTGAAGCTCTCCGCAGACCTGGACCTGGAGTCGGCCATGGGCTGGTCCGGCGCCACGCTTCACCTGTCGGCCCTGAACAATTCGGGCGCCATGCCCAACGACGACGCCGGCACGCTGCAGGGCGTCAACAATATCGAAGTCAGCCAGCAGCGCGCGCGCCTGTTCGAGGCCTTTGTCGAGCAGAGCTTCGCCGGCGGCCGGGGCTCGGCCCTGGTGGGCCTCTACGACGTCAACAGCGAGTTCTACGCCAATGAGAGCGCCGGCCTGCTGATCGCGCCCGCCTTCGGCATCGGCTCGGAACTGGCGGCGACGGGCCCGAACGGTCCCTCGATCTTCCCCTCCACCGCCCTCTCGGCGCGCCTGCGCTGGACCACGGAAAGCGGCGGCTATGTGCAAGGCGCGGTGATCAACGCTCGCGCCGGCGTGCCCGGCGATCCGGGCGGGCCTGACTTCAGCTTCGACGACGGCATGCTGGCGATCGGCGAGGCCGGCTGGAGCGGCGCCGGCAAGTTGGCCATTGGCGGCTGGGCCTATTCCAAGCGCCAGGACGACTGGCGCGACGTCACCGCCGCCGGCGACCCGGTCCAACGCCGCGCGTACGGCGCCTATGTCCTGGCCGAGCGGCGGATCAAGGGCGGCGAGGACGAGCCGGGCCGGATCACGGCGTTCGCGCGCGCCGGGATCTCCGATGGGGTCACCAGCCCCTTCCGCGGCGGCTGGCAAGCCGGGGTGCTGATTGAACAGCCCGTGGCGAGCCGTCCGGCCAGCCAGGCCTCGTTCGGGATCAATCAGGCCTACCTCTCGCATCGCGAGCGCGCCAACGCGCGCGACGCGGGCATGAACCCCGGCCACACTGAAACCGCGCTGGAAGCCACCTACGCCGACAGCTTTGGTCCGGTCACGCTGCAACCCGACCTGCAGTACGTGCTCCGCCCCTCGGGGAACCGCGACGCGCGCCACGCGATCGTGGCGACCTTGCGGGTGAAGATCGGCTTCTAGCCCTCACCTCTTCCCCCTGGGCGCGCAACGCGGCTAAACCAGCATCATGGTTGAAGCCGCCGCGTCCGCCCTGCCCGTCGTCGCCCCGCGTTCGCGCGTCGGCAAGAGGCTGTCGATCATCGCGCCCTGCTACAACGAGCAGGCAGTGCTGGATCTGTTCTTTGAGCAAATCGACGCCGAGCTGGCCAAGCTGGGCGTCGACTACGAGATCGTCTGCGTCAACGACGGCAGCCGCGACAACACCCTGGCGGTGCTGCTCAAGCACCACCAGCGCGACCCGCGCATCAAGATCATCAACCTGGCCCGCAACTTCGGCAAGGAGACCGCCCTGTCGGCGGGGTTGGACGCCGCGTGTGGCGACATGGTGGTGCCGATCGACTGCGACCTGCAGGATCCGCCCGAACTCATCGGCCAGTTCATCGACGCCTGGGAGGCCGGCGCCGACGTGGCCTATGGCGTGCGGATCGACCGGACGTCCGATGGTTTCCTCAAACGCGCCACGGCCCAGGGCTTCTACCGCGCCTTCAACAGGCTGTCCGACGTCGACCTGCCCTACAACGCCGGAGACTATCGATTGATGGACCGGCGCGTGGTCGAGGTGCTCAAGCAACTGCCCGAACGCAACCGGTTCATGAAGGGCCTGTTCGCCTGGGTGGGCTTCAGGCAGACGGCTGTGCCCTATGTGCGCCCCGAGCGCGCCGCCGGGACCAGCTCCTTCCGCTACTGGAAACTGTGGAACTTCGCCCTGGACGGCATCACCTCGTTCAGCAGCGCGCCGATCCGGATCTGGAGCTATGTGGGCCTAATCGCCGGGGTGCTGGCCTGCGGCATGGCGGGTCTGATCGTCGTGCGAACCCTGCTGTTTGGCCGCGACGTGCCCGGCTACCCCTCGTTGATGGTGGTGATCCTGCTGAGCTTTGGCCTGCAGATGCTGGCCATCGGATCACTGGGCGAATACGTCGCCCGCATCTATCAAGAGGTGAAGAACCGACCGCTCTACGTGGTGATGGACCGCTACGGGTTCGACGCGTGAGCCTGGCGGCCCTGCTGACCCCCGCGCGGCGGGACTTCCTGCTGTCAGCGCTGCGCTATGGCGTGGCGGGCGTCTTCAATACCCTGGTCGGCTTTTCGATCATCCTGGCCCTCGACCTGGGCCTGCGCCTGGACCCGCATCTGGCCAACGCCATCGGCTACGCGATCGGGATCTGCGTCAGCTTCGTCCTGAGCAAGCTCTTCGTCTTCAAGGCCCGCAAGACCGCGCGCTCGGCGCCGGCACGCTATGTCGTCGCCGTGGCCGCCGCCTTCGCTCTGAACCAGGGCGTGCTGACCCTGGCCAAGCTGGTGTTGCCGACCGGACCGCTATGGAGCGTGGCGGCCCAGGGGTCGGCGGCGGTGAGCTACACCGCCGCCCTGTTCCTGCTGAGCCACTTCTGGGTCTTCGCCCACGCCCCGAGCACTGGCGAGAAAGCCTAAGCCGAGCTTAGGGCTGACCCGCGCCGACGATCCGCATCGCCTCCAGACCCGCGCCCAGCATCCGGGTGTCCTCGCCCAGTCCCAGCGACTTGGGCGTCGCCGCGTCGGGGCTTTCGATGGTGACGAGCAGGGTCGGGCCCTTCAGCGCCTCGGGCGACAGCGGCACGACGAAGCCGTGATTGACCGCCTTCTGGCGATCGAACACGAAGCGCTCCTGCGCGCCGCCAGGGACCGAGACGATCACCGTGCGCTTGGAGTCCGGCAGAGGCAGGAAGGCGAAGGTCGCCACCTCCAGCACCGGCGACTTCAGGCTCCGCTGCCAGTCGGCGATCGGGACCTCGACCGTCGAGCGCTTGCCGTCCGCCCAGACGCCGCCGATCTCGGGTACGGACCACCCCTCGCGCAGATACGGCACGCCCGAGGCGCCTTGCTTGAACCGCAGGGACGGCGGCTCCAGGCACGGACCGGCCACCACGACCACCAGGCCGAGCGGCGCGCCCGAGCGGCAGCCGGGCTTGTCATAGGCGTCGCCGGCCAGGGTGACGATGTAGGGCACGTCGCCGGCGCGGTCGGGTCGGCCGTCCTGCATCAGGCTCAGGACATTGGCGCCGTGGGCCGACTGCAGCATGGCGATCGTGCCCATATAGGTCACGATCGGCGTCGGAAACTCAGCCGAGAACATCGCCGCGTCGCCGTGCAGGCCACGGGTGACACGGACCTGACGGATGTCCTCCATGATCGCGTTGACGCGCGGCACGTCCATCACGCTCGGACGGACATAGAGCGCCAGCATCACCGCGATCTGGGCGATGACGGCCAGAGCCACGCCCGCCCGGAGCCGGCGGTCGCCCAAGGTCTCTTCCGCCGAGACGCCCCGGACGCCCAGCACCGTCAAGCCCCACAGCGGGACCACGAAGGCCAGCATCGAGAACACCCCGAAACTGTGCTTCAGCACCGCATAGGGCGAGCCGTCGCCGGTGAGCTTCAGCACCGCGTACTGCGCCAGCATGGCCGCACCGCAGGCCGCGCCCAGCGCGGCGAACATCAGGGCCGAACTGTCGGCCGCCTCATGCTCGGGATCGTCGACCGGACGCAGCAGATGGACCAGCAGAACCCAGGCCGACAGGGCCAGCAGCAGCGCCGAGACGCCCGCCAGGGCCTCCAGCGACAGGTTGACGCCCAGGTTCACGCTGCCGTTGTTGCCGGCGATGAACTTCATCTTGCTGAAGAACGGGTTCAGCACGATCGCGGCCGGAATGGCGATCAGGCCCGCCAGCCCGATCGGCTCGAACTTGCGCGTCCGCAGGATCTCACGCAGCCAGGTCACGCCCAGCATGGCCATCAGGGCGCCGGCCAGTTGCAGGGTCGGCACCAGATGGAAGCAGCCGCAGAAGGCGACGGCCGCCACCGCGAACAGCACGAAATCGCGTCGCGAACGCCGTAGCAGCACCACCGCGATGGTCAGGGCGATCAGGTTGACGCCCTCGCCCACGATCTGGGGGAAGAAGAAGTTGTCGATCAACTCGCCGCCGAACGCGCCGCGCGTGATCTTGATGTTGACCAGGCTGAGCACCAGCGCCAGGACCAGGAAGGTCAGCGACACCCGCCGCGCCTGCTCGAACAGGCAGATCCAGGCCACCGCCGCCGACAGCACGCCGGCCATCAGCAGCGCGTTCAGATGCTGCCAGCCGAGGGTCGCGAACAGGCCCGCGAAACGGTGGCTGAGCTTGGGGTAGTAGGCCATCTCGGCCATCCACTCGTGCCCCTGCAGCGGGATGATGAACGCATGGCGCACCACCTCCATGACCTGCAGGTGATAAGAGCTGTCGACCGACAGCGACAGCATGCGGTTCGCCGACAGCGCCGCCGCCAGCACCAGGCACCACAGCGCCGCCGCGCCGATCCACAGCCAAGCTTTCTTGTTCAACACGCCCCGCCCCCATACGGCTCCATCGCGCTCGCGCGGAAGGAGTACTAGCAAGCCCTTGCGAGCCGACAAAACCCTCGTTTGCCAGGCGGGATCAAGGCGGCCCGGCCACCTCCCCCGGTTTCAGCGCGCGAAGGCCATGCACGCCGCCCAGATCCCGTCCGCAGGCGACGCCTCGCCCGAACATGTAGCAGTCCGACCGCGCCGCCACGAGGTTCAGGAAGCCGCCCTGAGCCCGCTCGTTGCGCAGGACCACGGTGACGCGGCGGTCGCCGGGCGCGGCGTCGACCGACAGCTCGGGACGCGGCTGGTCGCAGGGCGGATCGTTGTTGCGCGCCGTGGCGAAGGTGTTGGTGGTCCCACCGCCGCGTACGATCGCCAGATTCATCTGGCGGATCACCCTCAGGTCCCGCTGCGACGGACTGCAGAAATAGGCCGGAGCGAACGTCCACGGCCGTCCCACCATGGTCTTGCTGCTGGTCAGGGCCAGGGGATAGGCCGCCCAGTCCGGCTTGGCGAAGACCTCACGCACCGCCAGTCGCAGGTTGCTGGTGTCGACCACCTGCAAGGCGAGGGCGGCGACAAGGCCGGCGAGGGCCGCCTTGCGCGGCAGCCTGGCCGTCCAGGTGACGGCCAGGGCCAGCAGCAGGTAGCCCACCAGCCAGAAGAAGCGGCCGTGGGCCCGGAACCCGCCGATGGTTTCGGCAAGGTCGCCGCTCGGCTTGGGAAGCGTGTAGATCGGGGACTTGAAGAGGTAGGCGCTCCAGCCCACCGCCCATAGAAACAGCGCCAGCATCGCCAGGATCAGAGGCGTCCATCGCGCCAGGAACACCTGGCTGACGCCGCGCCGCCGGATCGCGCCCACAGCTTCCGCCAGGGCCATGGCCAGGATCAGCGCCAGCGCTCCGGCGCCCAGATAGTTGAAACCCTCAAACGCCTGACCGCCCGTGGCGTCGAGCGCGCCCTGGAACCATTCGCCCGTCCACGCCTGACCAAACAGCCGCGAGGCCTGCGGCCAGATCGGCCCGACCAGGTTCATCGAGTAGAAGCCCAGGGCCGCCGCCCCGCCGGTCATGCCCAGGCCCTGGTCGTAGCCCAGCACCTTGGTGGCGATCCACACCGCCCAGCCGGCCAGCCCGCCGGCGATCACCGCGTTCCAGACGCCGTCCGGCCGACGCTGGGTGATCTCCGAAAGCCCCGCCGCGCCCAGACAGGCGGCGATTGGAACCAGATGATAGGCGTGGACGCCCGTGGCCAGAAAAGCCAGCCCCGCAAAGGCGAGAGCGCGACGCCAGGTCAGTCCCTCGCGGATCGACCGAACGGCCAGGGTCAGGCTCAGGATCAGGATCCAGTGACCCGACAGGGCGATATGGCCGAACTGCCGCTCGATCCAGGCCGGAACCACCAGCGACAGCAGACCGCCCAGCAGCAGGGTCCAGCGATCACGCACGCCCAGCGCCCTGAGCAACGCGATCATGCTCCAGACCTGCAGCGGATAGGACAGGAACAGGAACAGGCCCATCGGATTGAGCCAGCGCGACAGGCCCGTCGCCTTCAGGGCGATCGACAGCCAGGGCAGGCTGTCGGTGAACACGATCGAGATCGGCTTGTCGTGCAGACCCGTCACCGTGGTCACCGGCCAATGCCACGGCTGGCGGACAAAGGCCTCCCACGCCGCCGTCATCGCCGCCATGTCGCCCTTCGGCAGCGCCCAGAAGCGCGCCCGATTCAGCGGGATGTCGAAGCCGAACATGAAGCCGCAGAGCAGAACAGGGATCACCGTCGCGGCGACGGCGAACAGGACGCGGTCTCGGTCGAAGGCCTTCGTGATTCTCATGCGCCCCCCAAGTGATGCGCGCCTGCATAGCATCGAACCGGCGACTCGCGCAGCGTGCGGCACAAGGGCCGAAACAGCCTCTAGCCCGACGCACCGCCCGACCGCACAATGTGATCGGGAGGCGCGACCATGACCAACTTCATCCAGGTGACGCCATTCCTGCATGTCCGGGACCTGGAGGCGGCCCTGACCTTCTTCGTCGACCTCTTGGGGTTCGATGTCCCCTACCGCCAACCCGGCTACGCCTATGTTCATCGCGAGACGGTGGGTTTCCGGCTGCTGCAGGCCGAGGAGGACAGCCTCGCCCCCAAGGGCGCAGGTGGCTTCGCCTACTACATCGACGTGCGGGACGTGGACGCCGTCGTCGCCGAACTGAAACCGCGCCTCGCCGCCCTGCCGCCTGAGGACGTTCACGGGCCGGTCGACCAGGGCTATGGCCAGCGCGAGTTCATGGTCCGCGCGCCGGACGGCGGGCTGCTGGTCTTCGGCCAGGCGATCGCGAGATAATTACGCCCGTAATTAGTTTAGGCTTGTAAAATCTAAAAGCACCGCCACTCTCCCCTCCGAGGGAGAGGTACAGGTCATGGTCATTTCAGATTTTGGCGCCCGACGCACGCGCGCTTCGGCGGCGGCGCTGCTCATGTCGACGATCGCCGTGTTCGGCGCGCTGGGCGCGATGGGCGCGATGGTGCTCACCGGCGTCGACCTCGCGAAGTTCGAGCGTGAGAACGCCGACCTGCCGCCGCCCTCCCCGGCGCAAGCCGCGCGCTACGCGCCGCTGGCCCGAACCAACTGGCGGATCATCCACGCCAATCTCGAAGCGCGCTTGCAGCAGTCCAGCCCGCTGGAACTCGGCGCGGTATGGTCCACCCGCACGGGCCGCATCTGCGGCCTCGTCAATGGCCGGGGCAGCTTCGGCGGCCTCACCGCCATGGCGCGGTTCTACACGGTGGACCAGCAGCCGGTGTTCCACCGCGACATCGACCATCTGAGCTTCCAGCACGAATGGTTCCAGTGCCGGCGTGACCCGTACGTGATGCTGCACCAGGGCACGATGGAGCCCGGCTTCTGCGGCACCGAGTTGGGGAGCCGGCGGTGCTATAAGGTGAAGAACGGGGTGCGGGTGGAGTGAGCGAAAGCGCCCCCTCCACCGCTTCGCGGTCCCCCTCCCCCGCGGGGGAGGATGGGTTTCCTCCTCACCCGCATGGCGGGGGAGGTGGCGCGGTGAGAAGCGCCGTGACGGAGGGGGCGCTGCCGACCTACTCCGCCGCGTAACTCTGCAGCGGACGCACGTCCAAGGCCTCGGCCGGGGCGCCGGCGATGGCCTGGGCGGCGGCCAGGGCGCCCGCCGAGGTCGTGTAGTACGGCACCTTCATCATCAGGGCCGTGCGGCGGATCTCGAAGCTGTCTTCCAGGGCCTGCTTGCCTTCGGTGGTGTTGAACACCAGCTGCACGCCGCCGTTCTTCATCACGTCGACGATGTGCGGACGGCCCTCGAGCACCTTCTTCACGTGCTCGACCTGGACCCCTTGGGCCGCCAGATAGGCTTGCGTGCCCTCGGTCGACAGCACCTTGAAGCCGGCCGCCTGCAGCAGCTTCACCGGCTCCACGATCCAGGGCTTGTCGCTTTCCTTGACCGAGACGAAAGCCGTGCCCTTGGTCGGCAGCTTCACGCCGCCGCCCAGCTGGCTCTTGGCGAAGGCGCGGGCGAAGGCCGGGCCCATGTCGGCCTCGCCGTCGCGCTTCCAATCCAGGCCCATGACTTCGCCGGTCGAGCGCATTTCCGGGCCCAGCACCGTGTCGACGCCGGCGAAGCGGGCGAACGGGAAGACCGCTTCCTTGACCGCGATGTGGTCGTAGGGAACGTCCTTGAGGCCAAAGCTGGCGAGCGTCTCGCCGGCCATGATCTTGGCGGCGATGGCGGCCACTGGCTGGCCGATGGTCTTGGCCACGAACGGCACGGTGCGCGAGGCGCGCGGGTTCACTTCCAGCACATAGATGCGCGGGGCGTCGCTGTGCGGCTCCTCGATGGCGAACTGCACGTTCATCAGGCCGCGCACATTCAGCGCCAGGGCCATCTGCACCGTCTGGCGCTTCAGCTCCTCGACGGTTTCGGCCTTCAGCGAGAAGGGCGGCATCGAGCACGCCGAGTCGCCCGAGTGGACGCCGGCTTCCTCGATGTGCTCCAGCACGCCGGCCACGAACACGTCCTTGCCGTCGCACAGGGCGTCGACGTCGACTTCCGTGGCGCGGCTCAGATAGTGGTCCAGCAGGATCGGGTGCTCGAGCGAGATCTCGCCGGCGCCGGCGATGTAGCGCTCCATGGCCTCGTGATCACGGATGATCTCCATGCCGCGGCCGCCCAGCACGTAGGACGGACGCATCACGAACGGAAAGCCGATCTTCTCGCCTTCCGCGCGGGCTTCGTCCCAGCTGCGGGCGATGGCGTTTTCCGGCTGGGCGATGTTGAGGCCGTTCAGCAGCTGCTGGAAGCGTTCGCGATCCTCGGCCAGGTCGATGGCGTCGGGGCTGGTGCCCAGGATCGGCACGCCGGCCTCTTCCAGGGCGTGGGCCAGCTTCAGCGGGGTCTGGCCGCCGAACTGCACGATGACGCCGGCCAGCTCGCCCCTGCTCATTTCAACGTGTAGCAGCTCCAGCACGTCCTCGGCCGTCAGCGGCTCGAAGTACAGGCGGTCGGAGGTGTCGTAGTCGGTCGATACGGTCTCGGGGTTGCAGTTGACCATGATCGACTCCACGCCGATCTGGTCCAGCGCAAACGCCGCATGGCAGCAGCAGTAGTCGAACTCGATGCCCTGGCCGATCCGGTTGGGACCACCGCCCAGGATCACGGCCTTCTTGGCCGCCGACGGGTCGCTCTCGCACTCGGGGACCTGGCCCAGGGCGCCGAACTCGTAGGTCGAGTACATGTAGGGCGTGGAGGCCAGGAACTCGCCGGCGCAGCTGTCGATGCGCTTGAACACCGGGCGCACGTTCAGGGCCTGACGCGCGGCGCGCACGGCCTTCTCGGTCGAACCGGTCAGCTTGGCCAGACGCGCGTCCGAGAAGCCTTGTGCCTTCAACTCGCGGAAGCCTTGCGCGGTCTTCGGCAGGCCGCCGGCCTTCACCCAGCCTTCCTGGCGGACGATCTCGGCGATCTGGCGCAGGAACCAGGGCTCGTAGGAGCAGGCGGCGTTGACCTCTTCCACGGTCAGGCCGTGGCGGAAGGCCTGGGCGATGACACGCAGACGGTCGGGCGTGGGCGTGCCGAGCGCGCGGATCACCGCGGCCTTGCCGTTGTCGGGATCATCGGCGCCGTCGATCAGCACCTCGTCGAAGCCGACCAGGCCGGTCTCCAGGCCGCGCAGGGCTTTCTGGACGCTTTCCTTGAAGGTGCGGCCGATGGCCATGACCTCGCCGACCGACTTCATGGCCGTGGTCAGCAGCGGCTCCGAACCCGGATACTTCTCGAAGGCGAAGCGCGGGATCTTGGTGACGACATAGTCAATGCTGGGCTCGAACGAGGCCGGGGTCGCGCCGCCGGTGATGTCGTTCTTCAGCTCATCCAGGGTGTAGCCGACGGCCAGGCGCGCGGCGACCTTGGCGATCGGGAAGCCGGTGGCCTTCGAGGCCAGGGCGGACGAACGCGACACGCGCGGGTTCATCTCGATGACGACCATGCGGCCGTCCTTCGGATTGACGGCGAACTGCACGTTCGAGCCGCCGGTCTCCACGCCGATCTCGCGCAGCACGGCGATCGAGGCCGCGCGCATCCACTGGTATTCCTTGTCCGTCAGGGTCAGGGCCGGGGCGACGGTGATCGAGTCGCCGGTGTGGACGCCCATCGGGTCGATGTTCTCGATCGAGCAGACGATGATGCAGTTGTCCGCCTTATCGCGGACGACCTCCATCTCGTACTCCTTCCAGCCCAGGACGCTCTCTTCGACCAGCACCTCGGTGGTCGGCGAGAGGTCGAGGCCGCGCTCGACGATCTCCTTGAACTCCTCGACATTGTAGGCGATGCCGCCGCCGGTGCCGGCCAGGGTGAAGGACGGGCGGATGATCGCCGGCAGGCCGACGAACTCCAGGCCTTCCATGGCCTCTTCCAGCGTGTGGCAGGCGCGCGAGCGGGGCGATTCCAGGCCCAGCTTGTCCATGGCGTCGCGGAACTTCTGGCGGTCCTCGGCCTTGTCGATGACCTCGGCCTTGGCGCCGATCATCTCGACGCCGAACTTGGCCAGCACGCCCTGCTGTTCCAGGGCCAGCGCGGTGTTCAAAGCCGTCTGGCCGCCCATGGTCGGCAAGAGCGCGTCGGGGCGTTCCTTCTCGATGATCTTGGCGACCATCTCGGGCGTGATCGGCTCGATATAGGTCGCGTCCGCCACGTCCGGATCGGTCATGATCGTGGCCGGGTTGGAGTTGACCAGGATGATCCGGTAGCCCTCGGCGCGCAGCGCCTTGCAGGCCTGGACGCCCGAATAGTCGAACTCGCAGGCCTGACCGATGACGATCGGCCCCGCGCCGATGATCAGGATCGAGGAGATGTCTGTTCTCTTGGGCATGGCTAACTCGCGCAAAGACACGGTCGCGCACATCCGCGCGCCCGCTGTCGACCATCTTGCAGGTTAAGGCGCCCGTGTAGAGACGGAGTCGGTTTGGCGCAACCCCGCATCTTGACGCGCGGTTAACACCCGCCCGACCGAACAGTGTTCACGCGGCTCAGCGGCCCCCGCAGCCTCGGATCAAGACGCGCGATCGGCGGACTTGGCCTCGCTCATCGGGTCGGTCGGCTTGACCCAGGCCGCACCGGACTTGCCAAGGTCATAGCCCAGCTTGAACAGCGCCCGCCGGCCTTCCGACGCGAAATCCAGGCCCGAGAAGTCGCCCTTGGCGTCATCGGGGATGGCGGTGTAGCGAAACACCCCGCCGTTGCGCCGCGTGAAAGCGGCGTTGGCGGTGAGGTGCGTACGCATCTGGGCCTTGTTCATGGCGATCCAGGAGCGACCCACGATCGACAGGGCGTCGCCCTTGGTGAAGCCGAAGCCGCCGTCGATCTGGCCGTTGACGATCACCGACACCTCGCCGGGCCCGCTCTGATCCTGGCCGGGCAGGATCGACAGCAACAGGGTCTCGGGCGCGACGAAGAACGGCGTGGTGACGCTGCCGTCGACATGCATCTCCGAGAGCGTGCGATTGGGCCCTTCCACCTCGATCAGGCTGGGCGGGAAGACGCCCGGAATGCTGGCTGACGCGACCAGCACCTCGCGGAACAGCCGCAGGGCCGCCGCGTCGCCGCGCGAGGCGATCGCGCCCATGTCCCAGATCATCGCCTGTTCGGTGTCGAGGTTTGTGGTGGCGATCATCAAGCGCCTGCCCTTGGCGTGCTCGATGGCCACCGCATAGAGCAGCGGCGGGTCGACATACTTGGCCACGAGGTCACGCAGGGCGTTATTGCGGAAGATGCTGGCCGTGAAGAACAGGTCCAGGCCCCGCCTCTCCAGAATTCGGTCCGCCGCTTCGCTGGTGTAGGCTTCGGTCAGGCGGCGATCCCAATCCTTGCCCAGAAAGGCGAAAGGCGCGGTCAGAGCGCCAGTGGAGACGCCAGTGACGATATCGAAGTCGGGGCGGTTCCCCGCCTCCGTCCAGCCCACCAGAATCCCGGCCCCATAGGCGCCGTTCGAGCCGCCGCCCGAGATCGCCAGCACATTGACCTTGCGGCCGGCGGTGTGGCGATGGACGTCCTGCGCGAACTTGAGGCTGGCGACGGGGTCGGCGGCGCTGAACCGCACATCGGAGAGTCCTTGCGGCGCCACGGCGCCCAGGTCCTGGGCCGTAAACGCCTCGCGCGACACGGTCCCGCAGGCCGACAAAGCGAACGCCAGCATCAGGGCGGCCAGGAGGCGAAAGGCCCGCATGGAAAGCGTCTCCGAAAAGGCTGGACGATGATTAGCCCCCCCGGTCGTGCGAGGGAATGACCCAAACGAAAACAGGCCGGCGCAAGCGCCGGCCTGTCGTCTTTTCGAACCTGTTGGCTCGCTGCGGGCTTTAGGCCGCTTGCAGCTGGCCGGCCGAGGTCTTGCCGCTGCGGCGGTCGACTTCGGGCTCGTACGAGATCTTTTGGCCTTCGTTCAGCGAACCCAGACCCGAACGTTCAACGGCCGAGATGTGGACGAAGATGTCCGAACCGCCGTTGTCGGGTTGGATGAAGCCGAAGCCCTTGGTGGAGTTGAACCACTTCACGGTTCCAGTCGCCATGGGGATGTTCCTTGTAGGCATAGGTGTTCGTCGTCCGGAACGCCCGGTCGACGATCAAATTTCGTTGGAAGTTCGGTAGGCGCGTCCGGCGCTCCTGATCCAGGAGCAAGGAATAGCAGGCCGAGCGGCAGCGAATTCGATGCGACCATAAATACGAAATTTCTGGAGATATCAAGGGAAATACCGTCGCAGGTCTTTTTACTCATTTCTCCAGATCGCGAATTCTATCGAGAATATTTCCCTGCCGCGCTGAACGGCCGGCGCGTTCCGACACCTTAAGGGCCTTGCCAGACTCATATTTGCAATTCATTCTCAAGTGCATCATCGCGAAGGAGACGACGATGGTTCTGCGAATGACCGGCGCGAGTTGGCTGGCCTCGATGATGCGAGCCGAGCGGGAAGAAAACGGCGAGCCCGGCGACGACGCCTGGCTGCTGTTCGGCCCCAGCGACCCGGCGGTGGTCGAGACTCGCGACGCCCCATCGGACGAGTGACGCGCCCTACCCCGTGAACGGCCAGATCCACGCGATCAGCCAAGGTGCGATCAACAGGATCAGGATCGTCAGCGGCGCGCCGAGGCGCGCATAGTCACCAAAGCGATAGCCGCCCGGTCCGAGCACCAGGGTGTTGCATTGGTGGCCCACGGGGGTCAGGAAGTCGCATCCTGCCCCCACCGCCACGGCCATCAGGAACGGATCGGGCGACAGGCCCAGGCGCTGGGCCACGCCCATGCCGATCGGGGCGGCGATCAGCACGGTAGCGGCGTTGTTCAGGAACGGCGTGGCGGCCATGGCCACCGCCATCATCGCCGTCAGGGTGACGAGCGGCGGCAGGCCGTGGAACGCCCCCGACAGCCAGGCCGCGATCAGATCGGCGCCGCCGGTCTTCTGCACCGTATCGCTGACCGGGATCAGCGCCGCGACCAGCACCAGCACCGGCGGCTCCAGCGCGGCATAGGCCTCGCGCATCCGCAGCGCGCCCGTGGCGACGACCAGGACGGCCGCCCCGAAGAAGCCCGCCGCCACCGGCACGACGCCTGTGGCGACCAGGGTCATGGCCACGGCCAGGATGATCACTGGCAACAGGGCGTGACGCACACCGCCCAGACGCACCTCGCGTTCGGCCAGCGGCAGCAGACCCAGCGCCTGCAGGGCGTTGGGCAGAGAATGCTCGCCGCCCTGCAGGACAAGGATGTCGCCCGCCCGCAGGCGGATCGTCGCCAGGCGCCCCGCCAGCCGATGACCGCTGCGCGACACGCCCAGCAGATTGACGCCATGGACGTGGCTGAGGGTCAGGCTGCGGGCGGATTCGCCGATCAGATCGCTCTCGCCGCCGATCACGGCCTCGACCACGCGCACCTCGTCGGTCGGTTCGCTCATCGCCACAGGGCGGTCGGCGTCGCTGAGCCGCAGCTTGGCCGCGACGATCAGTTGGTTGAGCTCTTGCTGCTCGCCTTCCAGCAGCAGGATGTCGCCGGGATGGATCTTGGCGTTGGCGTGCGGCGACTCCAGACGCTTGCGGCCGCGCAGGATGGCCACGACCGACACCGCGCCGTCGGCGGCCCTCTTCAGCGCGCCCACCGTATCAGCCTGGAAGGTCCAGTCGTCAGGGACGGCGACTTCGGTCACATAGGCCTTGGCGGCCAGGGCCGCGTCGACATCGATCGCGGCCTGGCGCGAGCGCGGCAGCAGACGATAGCCGACAGCCAGATAGGCGATGGCGATCAGGGTCAGGATCCCGCCGACCGGCAGGAAGTCGAACATCTTGAAGGGCTGGCCCAGGGCCTCCTGACGCACCTCCGACACGATGATGTTAGGCGAGGTGCCGACCAGAACCGCCAGGCCGCCCACCAGCGAGCCGAACGCCATCGGCATCAGCAGGCGTCCGGGCGGCACGCCGGTACGCTTGGCGATCTGCAAGGCGCTGGGGATCATCAGGGCCAGCGCCCCGACGTTCTTAGTGGCCATCGACAGCACGGCCGTCGCGCCGGCCAGAACAGGCACTTGGCTGCGCTCGTCCTTCAGCTTGGGCAGCAGCGGCGCCATGACCATGTCGACGAAACCGCTGCGCGCGACCGCCGCCGACAGCACCAGAGCGCTGGCGATGATGATCACGATGTCGTTGGCGAAGCCCTCGAACGCCGCCTTTACCGGGATCAAGCCCAGCGCCATGCCGACAGCCAGGGCTCCGAGGGCGATCAGATCATAGCGCCAGCGCCCCCAGATAAAGGCGATCACGGTCGCGCCGATCAGCGCGAAGGCAAGGCTCTGCTGCAATGTCACGAAAGGGGTTCCCCGAAGCTACGCCATCGGGAAACGGGCGAGGACTAAACGGGTTCAGTGGTTTTCTGAACCCGTGTTCCAAGGGGAGAGGGAAGGGTCGAGGCGAAGCGGTGGGCGGGTGAGCAACCACGTGGAGCCACCCCGCACTCACCCCATGGCGGACGCGCTTCGCGCGCTAAGCCAGCGCCTTGCGGGCCGCTTCCCAGTATTGCGCGCCAGTGACCAGGGTCACCACGGTGGCCAGCCACAGCAGGCCGTGGGCGAACAGCGTGAACCCGCCCACTAGGCCGGGCTCCTGCGGCAGGCCGAAGGCCGCCCACGAGGCTAGGATCATCTCGGCGCCGATCGCCACCAGTTGCAGGGTGGTCTTCCACTTGGCCAGCAGGGTGACCGGCAGTTTGACGCCCTTGCTGGCGCCGACCTCGCGCAGGGCGCTGACCGTGAACTCCCGGAACAGGATCAGGCCGGCCGGCAGTACGACCATCGGATTGGGACCCAGGGCCATCAGCCCCAGCAGCGCGCCGCAGACCAGGATCTTGTCGCCGATCGGGTCGAGAATCGCGCCCCAGACGCTCACAGCGTCCAGCTTGCGCGCGAGCCAGCCGTCGAAGAAGTCGGTGATCGCGGCGACGGCGAAGGCGTAGAAGGCCCAACGCTCCAGGCGCAGCTGGCTCTCGGCCGTCAGCTGTTCGCTGACATACGGCACGGCGCCGGCGGCGGCGGCCAGGGCCACGAACATGAACAGCGCCATGACAAGGCGCGAGCTGGTCAGGATGTTGGGCAACGCTTTCATACGCGTCTCATAACGCACAAAACGGGGAGAGGGATACCTGGCCGCGCAGCCAAACCCGCCGCGCATTAACCCAAGCTCCTGATTTTTCGGACGCGAGCCCCTGCACGCTCGGCTATACAGACCCGGAGAGCGGCACGGCGCTCTCGTCGCGGCGGGCGCCAGGAATGCCAGAGCTCGAAAGGGCGAAAGACGGCCAGCGACGACGCGCCAACTCGGTGCGCGGCCGCTTGGTGCTGCTGACCATCAGTCTGCTGGTTCCAGCCCTGCTGTCGATGGGCTTCCTTCTGGCCCGGGCGGACCGCGAGTCGCGCGGACAGCTCTATCAGCAGCTCGTCACCACCGCCCGCGCCCTGAGCGGCGCCGTCGATCGTCAGGCCGCGACGGGAATCTCGGTGGCCGAGACCCTGGCCACCGACCAGGCGCTAATCAACGGCGACTGGGCCGCATTCCACGCCCGCGCCCTGCGGGCCATGCACAACCGTTCGGGCTGGATCGTGGTCGCCGACGCCAACGGTCAGCAGGTGCTGAACACGCGCGTGCCCTATGGCAGGCCCCTGCCCCGGATCAAGCGCACGCCAGACGAGGCCAGCGCCTACGCGGCCGGGCGCAGCAAGGTCTCCGACCTGCTGGACGGCCCTGTCGTCGGCAAGCCCGTCATCACGGTGGGCACGCCGATCACGGTGCAGGGTCGGTTCTACGTGCTGTCCTACGTGGTCGACTCCGCCTCGTTCACCTCGGTCTTCCGCCAGCAGCGCGTGCCCGACCGCTGGGTGGCGACGTTGCTCGACAACAAGCGGCGCGTCATCGCCCGCTCGCGCCTGAACGAGAAGTTCACCGGCGCGCTGGCGTCCAAGGACATGGAGGAGAACCTCCGCCGCTCCACCGAAGGGGTGAACAAGAGCGTTTCCCTAGAGGGCGTGCCCACCATGGTGGCCTATACCCGCTCGCCGCAGACGGGCTGGACGCTGGTGGTGGCCATCCCGCGCGACGAGCTGGCCAGCACCGTCAACCGCGCGGTGGCGGTGGGGACGGGCGTGTTCCTGCTGCTGCTGGGGCTGGGGATCTGGCTGGCCCTGGTCTATTCAGGACGCATCAATCAGGACATGCGCCGCCTGGTCCATGACGCCTCGGCCATCGGGCGCGGAGAGCCCCTGCCGCCGGCGCCGGGCGACAGCCTCGAGGAGATCGCCGCGGTCCATGACGCCCTGCGCACCGCCTCTCAGGAGCTGCAGGCCCGCGAGGAGCGCCAGGGTGTCATGATCAACGAACTGAACCACCGGGTGAAGAACACCCTGGCCACGGTTCAGGCCCTCGCCCGCCAGACCTTCGCCAAGACCGAGGGCGCGCCGCTGAACGTCTTCACCGAGCGCCTGATCGCCCTGTCCGGCGCTCACGATCTTCTGACCCGCACCGGCTGGCGCGAGGCCGACATGGCCGCCCTGATCGAGGCCAGCCTTGGCGCCCATGTCGATCGGGTGGACCGCTCAGGCCCCGCCGTGGCCCTGGCCCCGCACACGGCCGTCGGCCTGTCGATGGTGTTCCACGAACTGGCCACCAACAGCGCCAAGTACGGGGCGCTGTCGGCCCCGAACGGACGTGTCGAACTGACCTGGCGCCGCGATCCGCAGACCGACACGCTGAGCTTTGTCTGGCGCGACGTGGGCGGTCCGCCGGTGACACCGCCCACGACGCCGGGCTTTGGCACCCGGCTGATCGAAAGCTCGATCCGCCGCGAGCAGAAGGGCGAAGCCCGCTTCGATTTCCAGGTCGACGGCCTGATCTTCGAGGCCTCCTTGCCACTGCCAGACGCGGTGCGATGGACGAACCCGCTCTGATGAGCGCGCCGTCGGGCGAAGAAACCGCCCTGCTCACCGCGTTCATGGGCGACGAGGGGCTGCCGCCCCGCTTCGCCGATCTGGCCCGGAGCCTTCATCTGCCCCTGGCGCGCCGTGTCGGCGACTGGGCCCGGACGCGCGGGCGTACGCCCCTGGTGGTCGGGATTTGCGGCCCCCAGGGCGCCGGCAAATCGACCCTGACGCTGTTGCTGACGCAGCTTCTGAAGACCCAGGGCCTGCGGACCGCCAACCTGTCGATCGACGACCTCTATCTGCCGCGCGAGGCTCGTGAGCGCCTGGCGCGCACCGTTCATCCCCTGCTCCAGACGCGGGGGGTTCCGGGCACGCACGATCCGGCGCTGGGCCTGGCGCTGTTGGATGCGCTGGGGCGCCCCGGCGCTGTCGCCCTGCCCCGCTTCGACAAGGCCGCCGACGATCCCGCGCCACCGGTGACGTGGCCGGTGTTTGAAGGCCCCGCCGATGTCGTGCTGCTGGAGGGCTGGTGCGTGGGCGCCCGTCCGCAGGCCCCGAGCGCCCTCGTCGCGCCGGTCAACGCCCTGGAGGCCGACGAAGACCCGCTCGGCGTCTGGCGCGCCTTCGCCAACACAGCTCTGGCAGACGCCTATCGCCCCCTGTTCGCGAGGCTGGACCGCCTGGTGCTGCTGACCGCGCCGGACTTCGAGACGGTTCGCGCCTGGCGCGGCGAGCAGGAGACGAGGTTGCGGGCGCGCCTGACCGCGGAAGGCCGAGACGCTGGCCGGACCCTGGACGCCGCCGCGCTCGACCGCTTTCTGTCACACTATCAGCGCCTGACCGAATGGATCGCCGAGGATCTGCCCAGGATCGCCGATATCGAGGTGCGGCTCGACGAAAGGCGCTGGCCGATCGGCAAGCGCGGCCTCTAACATCGCCGCCATGCCTGCCTACTCCAACGCCGAGATCGCCGCCCTCGCCGAGCGTCTGCTGGATCACACCCTGCCCAAGGCCGAGTGGACCCACGCCGCCCACCTGATAGCGACCCTGCGGCTGGTCCGCACCCGCGACGCGGGCCTTGAGCGCGACCTGCCGGCCATCATCCGGACCTACAATGTCGCGGTCGGCGGGGTGAACGACGACCAGAGCGGCTATCACGAGACCATCACCCAGGCCTACCTGGCCGCGATCCGCGCCTTCGCCGCCGCTCTGCCGCCCGGACTGGACGACGCCGAGGCCGCGCGCCGTTTGCTGGCGACGCCGCTGGGCGACAAGGACTGGCCCTTGAGCCACTGGTCTCGCGAGCGCCTGTTCACGCCGCAGGCGCGCCGCGGCTGGGTCGCTCCAGACTTGAAGCCGCTCGAGCACACGCCGGCCGTTTGACGCGCAAAGAAGAAGGGCCGGCCCCTTTCGGAGCCGGCCCTTCAACGCACCCATGGGCGGTTTGGTCTAGTATTCGAAACGCACACCCACCTTGAACGTACGGCCGATCAGACCGGCGTAGTGGAAGGTGGTCAGGAAGTTCGGAGCCGAAGCGTAAGCCCCCGGCGCGATCGGCGCCTTCTTGTCGAAGACGTTGCCGACATTGGCGTAGAGTTGCACGCCGTCCTTGATCTGCGCCGTGGCGTTCATGTCCACGTTGATGAACTTCTTGATCGTGCAGAACTTGCTGGCGACAGCGGCATTGCCGGTGGCGTAAGGGTTGCCCGCGACGCAATCGGTGCTGCCGTTGGTGTCGGCCGCGACAGACTTGATGCTACCCACATAGTAGGCCGTGGCCGACAGGGTATACTTGTCACCGAAAGCCAGCGTGTTCTGCCAATTGCCCTTCCAGTCCGGCGTGCCGTTACCCGACGACAGGTCGTACGGGCCCAGCGTGCCAGCGTACTTCTGCACTTCCGTGGCCGTGTGCAGGTCGTACTTGAGCAGGTGGGTGACTTCGACGCGGCTGGTCAGCTTGATGTCGTCGGTCAGATTGAACTTGCCGGTGGCCGAGAAATCCACGCCCGCCGTGGCCGCGTAGTTCGCGTTGACGTAGGGAACGTTGATGATCAGCACGCGCGGCTGCGCCGTCGGGAACAACGGATCCGGCGCGTCGACGACGTTACACGAGTAGCCAGCGCCCACGGCGGCCACCGCAGCGCAACCCGCAGTCTGGTTGCCGGCCGCATAGTAGGCCGCCACGGCCTTCGACACGTCCGGACCGGCGACGATGAGGTCGGACTTTTTCACGTTGTAGTAGTCGACCGTGAGGCTCAACCACCGGGTCGGCTCGACGATGGCGCCCAGCGTGAAGCTACGCGACTTCTCCGGCTTCAGGTTCGGGGAGCCGGCGACGCCACGACCCAAGCTGTAGGCCTGCGAGTAAGGGTTGGTCGACCCACCGTGAGCAGCCTGGAACGCCGCCGGCGGGGTGGTGGTCACGAAGCCGGCGTACTGCGAGCGGGGGCCCGATTCAGCGAAGGTCGGCGCGCGGAAGCCCTTGGAGTAGGTGCCGCGGAACGCCAGTTGCTTCATCGGGGTGAACTTCGCGCCGAACTTCGGCGAGAAGTGGCTGAAGCCTTCCGAATAGTCATCGTAGCGGCCCGACAGGTTCAGTTCGAGCGTGTCGTGGACCGGCGCGGCGATTTCGAAGAAGGCGGCCTTGACCGTGTGCTTGCCGAAGGCCGAAGCCGTTGTCAGGCCATAGGTGTCGAGACGGGCGTTCTGGTTGTTGTTTTCCAGGACTTCCTTGCGCGCCTGGACGCCGACGGCCAACTGGGCGTCCCCGCCCGGCAGGGCGAACAGCCGCTTGGTGATCGAGGCGTCGATCGCCATCAGCGACGAGTGCGACGGCGTGATCTTGTCCGGCGAAATCGCGTTCCGCACGGCGGCGCTGTTCTGCGTCGGATCGACGAAGTTGTACGAGCCGGTGTTGATCGCCGTCATCAGACTGGCGATGTTGATCAGCCCGTGCTGGGTCAGCTTCAGATTGTCACGAGCGCCGACGGCTTCCACACGCCAGTTCCAGTCATCGCCGAGCGAACCGTTGAAGCCGATCGTGCCGCGGATGACCTCGTTGTCACGCTCGCTGCCGCCAGGGATGTCGCCGAACAGGTAGTAGATCCGCGCAGCGCCGTTGGCCGGGTCAGCTGCGAAGGCCGCCGCGAACGGGTTGTTCGGGTTCAAACGACGGTCCGGAGCGGTCGAACAATTGACGCCCGCCGGGCAGATCCACACCGGCAGGACGATGCCGGGGTTCGACGAGGCCAGGGCGGGCGCGCCGCCGAAGGGCTGGGTGTTCCGGATAGCGGCCGGCAGACCCTTGATGTTGACGTAGCTCTTCGAGTAGCTGCCGGTCGCGTAGCCCTCGACGTTTTCGTTCAGGCGGAAGCTCAGGCGGCCGTTGAAGGCGTAGCGCTTTTGCTTCGGCGCGATCTGGCGATAGGAGTCGACGAGGTTCCACCGGCAGCCGGTGCCATTGGCCGAGGCCGACGTCTGGGTGAAGGTGCCGTTGGCGCAGTTCAGGTTCAGCGACTGGTACGAGGTGGTCAGTGGCGAACCGGCCTTGCCCGACAGGGGGTTGTTCAGGTCCGACTGGCTGACGCGCGTCACGACGGCGTTCGGCGTTGCGGTGGTCAGCGATTGGTCGGCCGTATTGTTGTCCAGGCCGCCGATCGAGCTCAGGTCCTGAGTGTTGTAGGGGAAGCCACGGCTGTGGTTCGAGACCCGGCCGTTGGTCTGGTACTCGGCGTTGACGTACACGTTCCAGCCGGTCTCGGCATAGTCACCATAGCCCAGCGTGATATCGGCGCGACGATGTTCGGCGTCGCCACGATCACTTTCGCCGGCTTCCATGCTGCCTTTGACGCCGACAAACTGCTTCTTCAGCTTCAGGTTCACCACGCCGCCGATGGCGTCGGCGCCGTAAGACGACGAAGCGCCGTCTTTCAGCACTTCGATGCGTTCGATCAGGCTGAACGGGATCGAGTTCAGGTCGACATAGGCGTTGTGGCCGTCGTCGTTGATCGGGAAGTTGGTTGAGCGCAGGCCGTCAACCAGCACGAGGGTCGACGAGACGCCGAGGCCGCGCAGTGAGACGGCCGAACCACCGGCCGAGAAGCCCGTCTGGAAGCCGGTGCCGATCGAGCCCGCGCCGTCGGCGGAAATGGAGCGAATGGCGTCCGCGGCGGTCGCGATACCCGCGCGCGCCAGGTTTTCCGACGTCAGCACGGTGACCGGCGACGGTGTCTCTGTGTCGGTGCGGCGGAACAGCGAACCGGTAACGACAACTTCCTCGACTTGCGTCTGTTCAGCGTTCTGGCCGGTCGGCGCGGTCTGCGCGGCGACTTGACCGGCGGCCAGCAGGGCCACGCCGCAGATCATGGTGGAAGCGAACAGTCGCTTCCGGATCGAGTTCGTATTCAAGGTTGTTACTCCCCAGCATTTCCACGCACCAACTGGTGTGCGCCCCCAGGCTCTCGAAGTGGAGCCAGACGGCCGGAGCTACGGACTGAATCTAAATTAGGTCAACAAACATCACAGCGATGAAACGGGATGAAAAATTCCTGTCTCATTAAAGTCACATGATTAATTCCACTTAATATTGATAGACCGATCCGCTAGCCGTAATTTCCAAATATTATTGATATAGATCAAATATCGATCGCGCGCCGCTCACATCGAGAAACGATGCGCCAAAATCTTATACTTCATTGGATAGCTCAGCTTTTCCCGGCGCTACATCGCGATGTGGATGCACGTTTCTCGCGAACCAGGACGTATTGAGAGATTTTTCTTCCACATTACGCGCCTGTAAGGAATTTTTCTCGCACCTAGCTATACTTAGTCAGCCTGGAGCGAAGAATTCTTTCACCTCCCCTCCCCGCGGCGCTCTTGAGCGGAAAATGCGGTCAGCTCGGCCAAGAAGCCCGTTTGCTTTCCGCCGAGTAGACGCTATATGTGTCGCTCGTCAGTTATGCTCATTTTTAGCATAACCCCGACGCCGGATCCTGATCGGAACGCCCGAGACGGTCCCGGCGTTTTTTGAGGCCCTGGTAATGCTCACTTTGAGCATAACGGAGGATCAGATGGCTGACGGCTTCGCCGCCCCCCACGCGTTCAAGGGGGAATTCACCGCCGAGATCGAGGCGCAGACCGCGTCGATCTGGGAGAAGGTCAAGCATCACGTCACCCCGATGGAGTGGCGCGTCCAGGCCCCGCTGATCGTCGAGATCAACCGCCTCAAGCGCGAGAAGAACGCCGCGATCCTGGCTCACAACTACATGACGCCGGACATCTTCCACGGCGTGGGCGACTTCGTGGGCGACAGCCTGGCGCTGGCCAAGGAAGCCGCCAAGAGCGACGCCCAGATCATCGTCCAGGCCGGCGTCCACTTCATGGCCGAGACCAGCAAGGTCCTGTCGCCGCAGAAGAAGATCCTGATCCCCGACCTCAAGGCCGGCTGCAGCCTCGCCTCCTCGATCACCGGCGCGGACGTGCGGCTGATCAAGCAGCGCTATCCGGGCGTGCCGGTGGTCACCTACGTCAACACCACCGCCGACGTGAAGGCCGAGACCGACATCTGCTGCACAAGCGCCAACGCCGTGCAGGTGGTGGAGTGGGCCGCCAAGGAATGGGGGACCGACAAGGTCATCCTGATCCCCGACGAGTTCCTGGCCCGCAACGTCGCCCGCCAGACGGACGTCAAGATCATCGCCTGGGCGGGCCACTGCGAGGTTCACAAGCGCTTCACCGCCCAGGACATCGCCGACATGCGCGCGGCCTGGCCGGGCGCCGAAGTGCTGGCTCACCCCGAGTGCCCGGCCGAGATCCTGGAAGCCGCCGACTTCGCCGGCTCGACGGCCGCCATGAACGACTATGTCGCCGCCAAGAAGCCGGCCCAGGTGGTGCTGATCACCGAGTGCTCGATGGCCAGCAACGTCCAGGCCGAAAGCCCGACCACCCAGTTCATCGGTCCCTGCAACATGTGCCCGCACATGAAGCGGATCACGCTGCAGAACATCTACGACGCCCTCGTGCACGAGCAGTACGAGGTGACGGTCGACGCCGAGGTCCTCGACCGCGCGCGCTTGGCCGTCCAGCGGATGATCGACCTGCCGCCGCCGGCCGTCCCGGCGCGTTACGACCTGGTGAAGGCCAAGCACCATGTGGATGTGGAGCTGATTTGACGGGTGGCTTCCTTCCTCCTTGCGGGGAAGGTGGCCGCGCAGCGGTCGGATGGGGGTGTGAGCAGTGACCTTCAAGGTCAGCGCCGACACCCCCACCCCAACCCCTCCCGCAAGGGGGAGGGGAGTGGAGAGTGAAATGATCGAACGCATCATCTTCAACGGCCCCGTCATCCTCGGGGCAGGCCTGGCCGGCCTCACCGCCGCGCTCGCCGCGAAGACGGCGCTGGTGCTGTCGCCCACGCCGCTGACGACCGGCTGCTCCAGCGCCTGGGCTCAGGGCGGGATGGCCGCGGCGCTGTCGGCGGAAGACTCTCCCGTGCTGCACGCCGCCGACACCATCGCCGCCGGCGCGGGTCTGTGTGATCCCAAAGCCGTCGAGCTCCTGACTACCGAAGGCCCCCGGGCTGTCCGCGACCTCGCCGCCCTCGGCGCGCCGTTCGACCGCAAGCCGGACGACAGCTTCGTCCTCAGCCTGGAAGCCGCCCACGCCAAGGCTCGCGTCGCCCGGGTCGGCGGCGATGGGGCCGGCGCGGCGATCATGGCCGCCGTCGTGGCGGCGGTGCGCGCGACGGCGACGATCAACATCCGTGAAGGCGCCCGAGCCCGCCGCTTGTTGCAAGACGCCACCGGCCGCGTGGTTGGCGTGCTTGCCGAGATCGACGGCGCCTTGATCGAGATCCGCAGCCCCAGCGTTATCCTTGCGACCGGCGGCGTCGGCGGCCTCTACGCCGTGACCACCACGCCTGCCCAGGTGCGCGGCGAGGGTCTGGGCCTTGCGGCCTTGGCCGGCGCGACGATTGCCGATCCCGAGTTCGTGCAGTTCCACCCCACCGCCATCGACATCGGCCGCGACCCCGCGCCTCTGGCCACCGAAGCCCTGCGCGGCGAGGGCGCGATCCTGCGCAACATCGACGGTCGCGCCTTCATGGCCGATTATCACCCGGCCAAGGAACTGGCGCCGCGCGACGTGGTGGCCCGCGCGATCCACGCCGAGCGCGCGGCCGGTCGCGGCGCATTCCTCGACGCCACACAGGCCGTGGGCGAGCACTTCCCGCACGAATTCCCGGCTGTGTTCGAGGCTTGCATGAGCGCCGGCGTCGACCCGCGCCAAGCGATGATCCCGGTCACGCCCGCTGTCCACTATCACATGGGCGGGGTCGCCACCGATCTTGACGGCCGCGCTAGTCTGGCTGGCCTGTACGCCGCCGGCGAATGCGCGTCGACCGGCGTCCAGGGCGCCAATCGGCTGGCGTCCAACAGCCTCTTGGAAGCGGCCGTCTTCGGGGCCCGCGCCGGTCGCGCAGCGGCGACCGAAGGTGCGGCAGGCCAAGAGCCGGTCAGCCTCGCCCCCCTGCCCGACCTGCCCGAGGCCGCCCTGCAGGGCTTGCGACAGGCGATGAGCCGCGACGCGGGCGTGATCCGCGACGCCTGGGGCCTGGCCCGCCTGCTCACCCAGGTCGAGGCGCTGGAGGCCGCGCACGGTCCCTGTCCGACCGTGGTCGCCGCGCGCCTGATCGTCGACGCCGCCCTCGCCCGGCGTGAAAGCCGGGGCGGGCACTATCGCTCTGACTTCCCGGCCAGCGGCGAGGCTGTGCGAACCTTCGTGACGCTGGAGGCCGCCGGAGCGCTGCGCCGGCGGGCGGCTTGAACCCTTCCTGCGCCGTCCGTTCAGGCGGCCTGAATCGCTCGGCCGCGCCGGCTCCGCCAGGCGGCCAGCTTCACGCCGATCGCCAGCAGGATCAGGCCAAGGGCCGGGATCGCCAGCATCGGCATGGACTTGAGCCGCCCCACATAGCTGTTGGTGAAGACCAGCAGGATCGCCAGCCCGCCCACCGTGTGCAGGGCCTTCCAGCGCGAGCGGCCCAGCCAGCGCACCGCAGCGTCATGGGACGTCGCGGCCATGGCGGCGACCATCAGATAGACAAAGCCCCCCGCATAGACGGTGATCATCGGCGCCTCATGCCCGAAGATGCGCAGCGTGATCAGGATGAACACCAGATGCGCGCCGTGGGCGGCGGCGAAGGACAGCCCCACCGCGCGACGCCGGCGCAGCAACGCCGTGCGCCAGCCGCCCGGAACCAGCGTCGCCCAGGCCGACGCCGTCCAGGCCAACAGAAAGATCGGAAAGGCGAAGCGGGCCGTCAGGCGCGTGGCCATCAGGGCGCCGTCCAGAGTCCAGCCCCCGCCCGTCGCGAAGCCGAGCGCGCCGACCGCCAAGCCCGCCACAAAGGTCGCCGCCACCATGGCGGGCGTCGAGATCTTCATGTCGCCATCTCCCCGGATTTCGCGCGCCTTGGCGCTTGTCATACCGAGAGTATGAGGATCATACCGTGAGTATGACGTCAAGCCATTCCCCGCTCAACAACCGTCAGCGCCTGATCGCGCAGGCGCGCGCCATGTTCGCCGAGCGCGGCTTCGAAGGTGTCTCGGTCGACGACATCGCCGCCGCCGCCGGCCTGACAAAGGGGGCGGTCTACTATCAGTTCAAGGACAAGACCGACCTGTTCCGAGCGGCGTGCGAGGCGGTGCTGGCCGATGTCCGCGACCGGGTCGAGACCGCCAGCATGGGCCAGTCCAGCCATCACCTGGACGAGATCGTCATTGGCGCGGACCGCCTCTACGACGCCTATGACGCGCCCGACGCCCGCCGCCTGCTGCTGGTGGATGGCCTGACCGTGCTGGGCGTCGACGGCTGGATCGCTCTGCAGGAGCCGGTCGGCGTGGGGCTGATCGCCCACGCCCTGGGACATCTGGCCGACAAGCGCCTGATCGAGCCCGATGTCGTCCCGGCCCTGGCCCACCTGCTGTTCGGCGCCTTCGTTCAGGGCGTGCTTCGGGTGGCCGCCTCGGCCGATCCCGAGGCCGCAGGGGTCGAGGTCCGCCGCGCCACCCGCACCCTCACCCAAGCTCTGCTTTCGGGCGCCGGCGCGCCCCTGAAGGAAACCCAATGGCTGCCGTTGACTTGAGCCCCCTGCCCGACCTGCTCGTCCGCCCGATCGTCGACCTGGCCCTCGCCGAGGATCTGGGCCGTGCGGGAGACATCACCGGGCAGGCCTGCATCGACGCGGACGCGCGACTGTCGGTCGCCTGGGTCAGCCGCCAAGACGGGCGCGTTTCAGGACTGTCTTGCGCGCGGCTGGCGCTGGCGGCGGTGGACCCGACCGCCACCTTCGAAGTGGTCACGCCCGACGGCGCCGACGTCACGCCGGGCGCGGTTCTGGCCCGCGCGGAAGGAAACGCCCGCGCCGTGCTGATCGCCGAGCGCACGGGGCTCAACCTGCTGGGCCGGATGTCTGGCATCGCCACCCTGACGCGGGCCTATGTGCGCCTGGTCGAAGGCACGGGCGCCACCATCGTCGACACCCGCAAGACCACCCCAGGCCTGCGGGCGCTGGAGAAGTACGCGGTACGCTGCGGCGGTGGGGTCAACCACCGCTTTGGCCTGGATGACGCGATCCTGATCAAGGACAACCACGTCGCCGCCTGCGGCGGGGTCGGCGAGGCGGTGCGCCGCGCCCGGGCCCACGCCGGCCACCTCGTCAAGGTCGAGGTCGAGGTCGACGGTCTCGACCAACTGGAAGAGGCCCTCAAGCACGGCCCCGACGTGGTGATGCTGGACAATTTCAGCCTCGCCGACCTGCGCGCCGCCGTCGCCCTGGCCAAGAACCGGGCGGTGCTGGAGGCTTCCGGCGGGGTGAACCTCACGACCGTGCGGGCCATCGCCGAGACGGGCGTGGACGTCATCAGCGTCGGCGCGCTGACGCACTCGGCGCCTGTTTTGGACATTGGGCTGGACGCCAACTAGGCGCAGGGCGGTCCATAGTAAAAACAGGTGTCATCCCGGACGGCCCGCAGGGCCGATCCGGGACCCAGGGGTTGCAAGTGCGCAGCGCCCGCCGCCCCTGGGTCCCGGCTCTCCGCGCTACGCGCTGCGGCCGGGATGACACGGATTTTCTAAAACAACCGCATCAGTTCACGGATGACCATCGCCGCCAGCACGCCGGTCGACAGCACGAAGACCAGGAACCGCAGCGCCACCAGATTGACCGTGGTCTGCACCAGGCTGTGAACCACCCGCAGGCCGACATAGACCCAGGCGAAATGCACGGCCATGCCGTCGGCGTGGCCGGCCACCTCGATCGCCAGCGCCGCGGCGTAGAAGATGGTCGGCTGCTCCATCAGGTGGTTGTAGTTGTCGGCCGCCTGACGGGCGGCGTCGGGCAGCTTGTCCAGCGAGCCCGGAAACCGAGCGTCCTGCGGCTTGATCCCGGCCTTCTGCATCGCGGGGATCCGTTGGACATACATCCAGACCCAGATCACCAGCGACCACGCCACCAGCGCCATCACCGGCGCGACCATTGAAGTTTGCAAGACGCCCTCCCAGGCTTTGTTCTTTCCTGGGAGGGATCAGATCAGACAACGGCGTTTGCTGAAAGCGTGACGCAGAGGGAAGCCCGCCGGCTACCGCCCGACGGGCGGCGGCGCCGGGTATTCGATCTCGCCTTGGTAGCCGAGGGCGCGGGCCCGATCCGTCATGCTCTTCAGCAACTCGGGCGAGGCCGGCGCACGCGTGTAGAGGAAGATTTTGCGGCGGTCAGGGCTGGCCGAGATGAACCAGGCGCCGGCCGGGTCCTGATCCAGCACCTCGTAGCGCCAGGTGACGAACGGCAGGTATGAAACCTTGAGGCGGCGGTTGACGCCCGGATCCTCGATGACGCCGTCGCCCTTGATCGCCTTGCGCTTGCCGTCGACGCCGCCCTGGCGGCAATCGTCCTCGACCGCCACACGGCGTTCGTCAACGCGCCTGTAGACCGTGGTGGCGGCTACGCAGCCCTTGGTGATGCGCATCGGCGTACGGCCCACCTCCATCCAGACCCCCGAATAGTGACGGGCGGGGTCGATGAGCGGCGTTTGGGGTTGCGCTGCAGCAGCCTGGGCCAGAGCGAAAAGAGCAAAAGCGGTGTTCAGCATGGGGTCACCTCCTGCGAGGCGATACGCGCCAGCCCTTACGCTGGACGGATCTTGACCGTGATCAAGCCCCTTCAGAATATAGATGAAACCTATTCCATCCAGAAGTTTTATCAATTGGATCGATTGTGCGGCGCATTATAGACAGCGCCCATCCTTTCCAACCGGAGCGCCTCATGTCGCTGATCAACACCGAGATCAAACCCTTCACCGCCCAGGCCTACAAGGACGGCAAGTTCGTCACGGTCACCGAAGCCGACGTGAAGGGCAAGTGGTCGGTCTTCTTCTTCTATCCGGCCGACTTCACCTTCGTGTGCCCGACCGAACTGGAAGACCTGGCCGATAACTACGACGTGTTCACGCGCCTGGGCGTCGAGATCTATGCGGTGTCGACCGACACCCACTTCTCGCACAAGGCCTGGCACGACAGCTCGCCGGCGATCGGCAAGATCAAGTACACGATGATCGGCGATCCGTCGGGCCAAGTGACCAACAACTTCGAGATCATGCGTCCGGGCGTCGGCCTGGCCGACCGCGGCACCTTCCTGGTCGACCCGCAAGGCGTCATCCAGTTCATGGAAGTCACCGCCGAGGGCATCGGCCGCAACGCCATCGAGCTGCTGCGCAAGATCAAGGCCGCCCAGTACGTGGCCAGCCACCCGGGCGAAGTCTGCCCGGCCAAGTGGGAAGAGGGTGAAAAGACCCTCGCCCCGTCGCTGGACCTGGTCGGCAAGATCTAAGTCTGACGAGACCTGGCCGCCGCTCCGCTTCCAGCCCGAGGCGGGGCGGCGCGCCCTCTACCCGAGCTACCCGATCGTTCGCCGCGTTCGATCCCCTCCCCTTCGACAATCGAACGCCCTTTCTACTCCCCCAGCCATCCAGGGAGCCCGCCATGCTGGACGCCGGTCTGAAAGCCCAACTGACCACCTATCTGCAGAACCTGCGCCAGCCGATCGCGCTCGTCGCCTCGCTGGACGACTCCCAAGGCTCGGCCGAGATGAAGGCCCTGCTGGAAGACGTCGCCTCGACTTCCGACAAGGTCAGCGTGACCTTCGACGGCGCCGACGCTCGCAAGCCCTCGTTCGCCATCACCCGCGCGGCGGGCGATGCTGACGTGCGCTTCGCCGGCCTGCCGCTGGGCCACGAGTTCACATCGCTGGTGCTGGCGCTGCTGCACGTGGGCGGCCACCCGCCGCGCCTCGACGCCGAGGTGATCGAGCGCATCCAGGCCCTGGACGGCGACTACAGCTTCGAGACCTACTTCTCGCAGTCGTGCCAGAACTGCCCCGACGTGGTGCAGGCGCTGAACACGATGAGCGCGCTGAACCCGCGCATCCGTCACGTCGCCATCGACGGCGCTCTCTTCAAGGCCGAGGTCGAGGCGCGCCAGGTGATGGCGGTGCCGACCATCCTGCTGAACGGTCAGCCGTTCGGCCAGGGCCGCATGGACGTCGAACAGATTCTGGCCAAGCTGGACACCGGCGCGGCCGACCGCATGGCCGAAAAGATCAAGGCCAAGGACGCCTTCGACGTTCTGGTGGTCGGCGGCGGGCCCGCCGGCGCGGCCTCGGCGATCTACGCCGCCCGCAAGGGCATCCGCACCGGGGTCGCGGCCGAGCGCTTCGGCGGCCAGGTGCTGGACACCATGGACATCGAGAACTTCATCTCGGTGCCGCACACCGAAGGCCCCAAGCTGGCCACCGCCTTGGAACAGCACGTCAAGGACTACGAAGTCGACGTGATGAACCTGCAGAAGGCCGTGGGCCTGATCCCGGCCAAGACGCCGGGCGGCCTGCACGAGATCAAGCTCGAGAACGGCGCCAGCCTGAAGTCGCGCACGATCATCCTGTCGACCGGCGCCCGCTGGCGGAACGTCAACGTGCCCGGCGAGGCCGAGTACAAGAACAAGGGCGTGGCCTATTGCCCGCACTGCGACGGCCCGCTGTTCAAGGGCAAGCGCGTGGCGGTGATCGGCGGCGGCAACAGCGGCGTCGAGGCGGCCATCGATCTGGCCGGCATCGTCGCTCACGTCACGCTGATCGAGTTCGACAGCCAACTGCGCGCCGACGCCGTGCTCCAGCGCAAGCTGGCCAGCCTGCCGAACGTCAAGATCGTCACCTCGGCCATGACCACCGAGATTCACGGCGACGGCTCCAAGGTGAATGGCCTGACCTACAAGGACCGCAACAGCGACGCGCCCCACCGCGTCGACCTGGAAGGCGTGTTCGTGCAGATCGGCCTGGTGCCCAACACCGAATGGCTGAAGGACTCCGGCGTGGCCTTGTCGCCGCGCGGCGAGATCGAGGTCGACTATCGCGGCGAAACCACGATCCCCGGCGTCTTCGCCGCCGGCGACGCGACGACGACGCCCTACAAGCAAATCATCATCGCCATGGGCGAAGGCGCCAAGGCCTCGCTCTCGGCGTTCGACTATCTGATCCGCCTGCCGGCGGCTGCGGAGGCGGCGGAAGCGGCTTAAGGGCCGTCCCTCGCGAGATTGCATTGAGGCCGCCCGGGAGTGATCCCGGGCGGCCTTTCTGCTGCGTTCTTGACGCAGCGCGATTCTCGCAACATATAAAGTTACATGAGAAGGAACAGCCAGCTTTCCGGCGTGCTGCACGTGCTGCTGCACATGGCCGAACACGAACGCCCGTCCACCTCGGAAGAGCTGGCCAGGGCCATGACCACCAATCCCGTGGTGGTGCGGCGGATTCTCGGTGGTCTGCGCGAGGCGGGCCTCGTGGCGTCCGAGAAGGGTCATGGCGGCGGCTGGACGATCGCGCGGCCGCTTGAAGACATCACGATGCTGCAGGTGCATGAGGCCCTCGGCGCAGCCGAGTTCCTGGCCATCGGCAACCGCACCGAAGCGCCTTCATGCCTGGTCGAACAGGCGGTCAACAAAGCGTTGGGAGCGGTGTTCGACCAGGCCGAGGCGGTGCTGAAGGCCGGCTTCGCCGCGGTGACCCTGGCCATGCTCAGGCAGGATTTCCATGCCGGCATGGCCGCGCGCCGCCATGAGATGATCCATGCGCACTGAAGACGGCTCCAAACAGTTTCTGGCCGCCTTCTCGGACCCCGAGGCCGTCGCCAAGTACGCCGACGGCCCGCGCCGCTTCGTGCCGGGCCTGGAGGCGATGCACGCCATGTGCGGCCTGTTGCTGGCCGAGCGCGCGCCGGATGACGCCCGCATTCTCGTCGTCGGCGCTGGCGGCGGCCTTGAGCTGAGGGCTATGGCGAGCGCCCATCCGGGTTGGACATTCGTCGGTGTCGACCCGGCCGGCGAGATGCTGCGCCAAGCCGCGCGCACCCTGGGACCGCTGATTGATCGCGTCGAGCTGGTTGAGGGCTATGTCGACGACGTGACCGCCAGTGGTTTCGATGGCGCCACCTGCCTCTTGACCCTGCACTTCCTGGAACGCGGCGAGCGCGTACGCACCGCTGCGGCCATCCGCGAAAGGCTCAAACCCGGCGCGGCGTTCGTGGCCGCTCACGGCAGCTTCCCGCAGGGGTCAGGCGAACGTGATCTCTGGCTGGACCGTTACGCCGCCTTCGCCATCTCGCAGGGGGTCGAGGCGGAAAAGGCGCTGGGTGCGCGTTCCGCAGTGGCGACCATGGCCAGCATGATCGCCCCCGAGGACGATGAAGCCATTCTGCGTGAGGCCGGATTCCGCGACGTGGCGATGTTCTGGGCGGCCTTCACCTGGCGCGGTTGGGCGGCCTACGCCTGAGCCGCGACCTCTCGGCCAAGAACTGCGCGTGCATCGAAGCGCGACCGTCCGGTGATCCCGGGCGGGCCTTTGCTTTCGCGCTACCCCTCGCCCGCCTCGACCAGTTCCTCGAGGAACAGCGCCATCAGCGCCGACTGGGAATTGACGCCGGCCTTGGCGTAGACGCGGGCGAGCTGCGCGCGGACGGTGCCGGCGGCCGCGCCGCGCAGGGCGGCGATCTCGGCGACGTCGCAGCCCTTCAGCGCAAACAGCGCCACGTCGGCCTCGGCCGCCGTCAGCTTCCAGTCGGAAAAGCGCAGGCGGGCCAGATCGGCCAGCGCGCCCTTGGCCGCCGCCACCGCCGCCTCGTCCTGGCGGGCGCGCAGGACCAGCCAGCGCACCTGGGTCGCGCCAAACAGCACGCCGATCAGCAGGGCGACCGCCGCGCCGGCCTCGGCCGCGATGTGGACGCCCGATCCGTTGGCGCGCAGGTCGCCGACGACATCGACCAGAAAGAACAGCGTCGCGGCCAACTGGAGGATCACGACGACCGCGATCATCGTGATCCTGTGTTCCAGAGCGCGTCGGCGACCGATCATGCCAGAGCTTTAGCGCCGCCCGGGAAGCATCGCCAAGACAATCCGCCGACCGCTGCGGCGGGTCTCGAAGACCACGCCGGCGATGTGCAGCACGATCAGCACATAGAGCAGGTTGACAGCCGTCTCGTGGACTTCGGCCAGGGGCCCCTCCTCGCCATGGCCCTCGCCGCCTTCGCCCGCTTCGGAGTTCTCGCCGGACTCCTCATGCTCGTCCGCCTCCTCGCGCCCTTGAACGATGCGGGCGGCGCTGGCCTCGGCGGCGGGCGGGATCGTGGCGGGGGACTTGGCCTCGGCCGGAGCATTGGCCATCAGCACGCCCGTGACAATGATGACCGCCAGCGTGCTCCAGATCGCGTAGACCATCAGAGCGCCGAGCGGATTGTGCGAGGCGTGCTCGGTGCGGCGTCCCTGGGCGATCTCGCGGATATGAGCCAGGGCGCGGGCGGGGCTAGGTGGAAAGGCGGCGAACCTTGCCTCGGCCGGGCCGATGACGCCCCAGATCAGCCGCAGCGCCAGGGTCGCGGCCAAGGCATAGCCGACCCAGACGTGCGGTCCCGAGCCTTCCTCGGTGATCAGCCCATTGGCGAGGATCGCGCCGACGATCGTCCAGTGGGTCAGCTTGACCACCGGGTCCCAGCGCCTTGGCGGAGGCGCGGTTTCCAGAGGGGCGGCGTCGTCGGTCATGGCGGCTTCTCCCGGCTTAAGATGGGAGAAGCGATGCGTGGTCGAGCGCCCGGCGACTATCGGCGGACGGCTTATGCGCCCGGGCGTAAGCGCGGGCTTACGGCGCCGGCCGCGCCAAAACGCCGAGAGGTCGGCCCGGGGCTGCCTTTCCACCATTTGCCGGACGAAGACCCACGCATCACGTCGAGCGTGTCAGCGCCCTTCGACGCCGAAAAACGCCGCCCAGGATCGCTCCTGGGCGGCGTCTTCGTCTCTTGGCTCAACCCAGCTCTTAGAACTGGATGTTCGCCCCCACGAACACCGTGCGACCGCTGGTGGTGAAGTTCCACAGGCGGCGGGCGCCGGTCTGGCCGAAGCCGTTGTTGAAGCTGTTGACCTGCTCTTCGCGCTCGTTGGTCAGGTTGATGGCGTCCAGCGACAGGCGGATGCGCGGGGTCAACTGATAGAAGGCCGCGGCGTCGACATAGGTGGTGGCGTTGAACGCGCCGCTGTCGATCAGATAGTCCGAACGATAGTTGGCCGAGATGCGGCCGCCGTACTTGGCGGTCTCGTAGTACAGCGTGGCGTTGGCGTTGATGTCCGACAGGCCGAAGATGTCGGTCTTCTGGTTCTTGCCGTTCACCAGGCTGATCGTCTCGCTGTCGATCAGGGTCAGGTTGGCGACCGCGCCCATGTTCTTCAGCGGGCCGGGCAGGAAGAAGAAGTCGCTCTGGGCCGACAGCTCCAGGCCGGTCAGCTTGGCGTTGTTCAGGTTCACCTGGCGCGTATAGGACGCGACATTGGTCGAGGCTGTGACGCCCGGATAGAGACCCTCGGCCAGGCCAGTGCTGGCGTAGCTGACATTGGTCGTCGTCTGGCTGGCGACCAGGCCGTCGATGTTCTTGTGGAACACGCCGGCGGTCAGCATGCCGATGTCGCCGAAGTACCACTCGGCCGCCAGGTCGAACTCGTCCGAGGTGTAGGGCTCGAGGTTCGGGTTGCCGGTCGAGACGGTGACGGTTGAGCCGTCAACGCTGATCGAGCCGTTCATGGCGTAGGCGCCCAGGGCCGGGCGGTTGATGTTCTGGGCCGCCGCCATGCGGATCTGGAAGCGGTCGGAGACCTCCAGCACCGCGTTCAGCGACGGCAGAACGCCCGAATAGGTCTTCTTGGCGACGGTGGGCGTGTTGACGCCCTTGACCGCCATCACGCCCGACGAGGTCAGTTCGGTTTCATAGGCGCGCAGGCCGGTGTTGCCGCGCAGCGGCATGCCCATGAGGTCGGCCTTCCAGTCCAGCTGCAGATAGCCGGCCTTGGTGTCTTCCTCGACCGCGTAGATCGAGCGCGGCGCGCCCAAAGTGCGGGTGACGCCGTACTTGGCCAGGGCCTTGTCCCAGTCGACGATGATCCACGACTGGTCCTTGTGCTGGGTGAAGACCTTGGTCACGCCGTCGAGACGGTCGTCCAGCGTGCCCTTTTCCCAGGCCGTCTTGTTCACGTCGTCGTTGGTCTGCGAGTAGCCCTCGTTCTTGAACCCGCGATACGACAGACCGCCCTTCAGGGTCACGGCGTCGTTGAAGTCATACGCTCCGTTGAACTCGGCGTTCTTCAGCTTGGTGGTCTGGTAGGTGGCCGAGAAGTCGATCTCGTGGGCCCGGTAATTGTTCGGGTCGGTGGTGTTCCACTTGTAGGTGTTCTTGCCGGTGTCGCCGCGATAGTCGGTGACCAGGCCGCCGAAAGCCTCGGTGTAGAACTTGTCCGACATCGGGATGTCGTAGTCCGAGGTCTCTTGGCCGATGTGGCCGTCGAAGCGCAGCTTGTCCGAGACCGCCCACTCGCCGGTCAGGACCAGCTGGTCGAAGGTGTTCTTGGCTTCCTGGCGGCGGGTCTCGGTCGCGAAGACGGTGTTGTCGACGTCGGCGTAGATGATCGTGTTGTACTTGTCGTACTGGATCGAATTGAGCACCGGCGGCGGGCTGACCAGATTGCCCGAGTGCGGCGTGGCCGCGCCCAGAACCGTCGAGCCGACCGTGGCGCGGGTGGCCAGGTGGATCTCGGTGCGGTCGTTGGTGAACTTTCCGTGCAGGGCGTCCAGCGTCAGGGTGACGTTCTCGACCGGGCGCCATTGGGCGGCGGCGGTGATCCCCAGGCGCTCCTGGTCCGAACCCCACACCGACAGGCGGTTGCCGCGCGCGAAGATCAGTTCGCCGTTCATTGCCTTGGCCGCGTCGGCGGCGTTCAGATTGACGACGTTGGCGGCCAGGGCCTTCTGGGTGCCCGCGCCGTAGGTATTGTAGCCCTGCTCCTCGGTCTTGCGCTTGGAGTAGGCCACCGAGGCCAGCAGGCCGAACTTGTCGTCCCAGTTCTTGGCGATCATCGCCGCGCCGCGCGGCTGGGTGTCCTTAGTGGCGCTGTTGGTGCCGACCTGCAGCGACATCGCGCCCTTGGTCCCGGCGTAGTCGAACGGCTTGGCGGTGTAGAGGCCGACGGTGCCGGCCATGCCGCCTTCATCCTGCTCAGCCGAGAACGACTTGCGCACGTCGACCTTCGAGAACAGGTCCGAGGCGAAGATGTTGAAGTCGAAGGCGCGGTCGCGCGAGGTCTGGCCGCGGCTGTCCATCGGCGAGTCGACATTGCCCAGCACTTCCATGCCGTTCAGCTGCACGCGGGTGAAGTCGGGGCCAAGGCCCCGCAGGCTGACGCGACGGCCTTCGCCGCCTTCGCGGTTGATGGCCACGCCGGGCAGGCGCTGCAACGACTCGGCGAGGTTCAGGTCGGGGAACTTGGCCATGTCCTCGGCGACGATCACGTCCGAAACGATGGCGCTGGTCTTCTTGGCCTCGCGGGCCACGCCCAGCGACTTGCGGAAACCGGTGACAACAACGGCGTCGACTTCGGACGGGTCGGTGTCGGCGGCCGACACCGGGGCGGGGTCGGCGACGCGGGCCTCGGCGACCGGGGCCAGCGCGGCCATGACGAGTTGCGCCGCGCCCACGAGAAGCGCGATCTTGCTGCGAGACATAGGAATACCCCCTTGCACTGGTGTCGGCTGAACGCCCGGGGAGGGGCGCCGACAGTTGCGCGGGCAATAGGGAGGATCGGTGACTGCGGCGTCTCAACTCGATCAAGGATTGATGACAGACACCCCGCTCCCCTCCCCGCGACGTCAAACCGTCACGCGCGGGCGCTAGGGGGCAGGTACGGTTTCGGAGTCCCGTAATGTTGAACCTTCTCGCCGCCCTGGCGGTCGCCGCCGCGCCCTGTCCCGCCTCGGACGAGCAACCCGCCTGCGTGCGTCAGCGGCTGGACGCGCTGGGCATGACCGACATGATGGTCGTGGGCACCCACAACTCCTACAAGCAGGCCATTCCGCCCGAGGAGATGGCGGTCATGGTCGCCGCGCGCGGAAAGTCCGCGCTGGGCATCGACTATGGACATCGCCCGCTGGTCGAACAGCTGGACGCCGGGGCGCGGCAACTGGAAATCGACATCGTCGCGGACCCCCAGGGCGGTCTCTACGCCAAGCCGCTGACGGTGTTCGGCCGGGGAACCAGCCTCACGCCGGACGTGGCCGCCGCCCTGGCCAAGCCAGGCTTCAAGACCCTGCACATGCCCGATGTCGACTTCCGATCCTCGTGCGTGACCTTCGTGGCCTGCCTGAAGACGATCCGCGCCTGGTCGGACGCCCACCGCGACCACGTTCCGATCCTGATCATGCTGAACGCCAAGGATGGCACGGCCACGATGCCGGGCGGGGTGACGCCCCTGCCCTTCACCGAGGCGCTGTTCGATGCGCTGGACGCCGAGATCCGCTCGGTGTTCGGCGACGATCGGCTGATCACGCCCGATCAGGTCCAGGGCAAGGCCAAGACCCTGCGCGAAGGCGTCCTGGCCGGCGCGAAATTGGGCGGCGGCTGGCCCAGGCTGGGCGCGGCGCGCGGCAAGGTGTTCTTCGCGCTCGACGAGGGACCGGCCAAGGTCGCGATCTACCGGGGCAAGCGCGCCTCGCTGGAAGGCCGCGCCATGTTCGTCAACACCGACGAGGCCTCGCCCGCCGCCGCCTATCTGACGCTGAACGATCCCATCGCCCAGAAGGACCGCATCGCCGCCGCCGTGAAGGCCGGCTTCATCGTTCGGACCCGCGCCGACGCCGACACCCAGGCGGCCCGGACCAACGACACCACCCAGCGCACGGCGGCCCTGAGCAGCGGCGCGCAGTACATCTCCACCGACTACATCTGGGCCGATCCCCGCTTCGCCGGCGGTTACACGGTGCGCCTGCCGGACAACAAGGTCGCGGTCTGCAATCCCGTGCGCCAGCCGAAGGGGTGCGGCGGACGGGACCTGGAGGGGCGTTAGTTCCGCCTAACGTCTGCGCGCCGCCAAGGCCCAGACAGTCGCGATGACCGACGCCCCAAGCGTCAGCGCGCCGATCCCGTTCCAGGGGCCATCGCCCAGCAGGGCGACGACCAAGCCGAAGAGGCTCAGCGCGGCGATCGCCGCCGGCACGCTAAACACCTGCCACAGCGTCAGATGGTGACCGGTCTTCATCGCGCGGCCTTCCGCTTGGCGAGCCACAGATACAGTCCGGAGGCCAGAATCACGATCGTGGCGATGTCGAGCAGCGCCCAGAGGATCTTCAGGCCCAGCCCGCCATAGTCGCCAAAGTGCAGCGGCTGCGACAGGGACAGGGTCTTCACGTACCAGGGCGTCGGCGCAATGGCGGCCAGCTCGCCGGTGCGGGCGTCGATCAGGGCTGGCGTGGTCAGGTGCTTGGTCAGCGGCGTCTTGCCGTGAAAGAACACCGCATAGTGGTGGTCGGTCGAATAGTCCGAGCCCGGGAAGGCGACGAACTGAAGCTCCTTGTCCGGCAGGGCCGTCTTGGCCTTGTCGACGGCGGCCTGTAGCGAGCTGCGCTGGCCCGGCGCGACGGGGCTGTCATAGGCCTGCGTCAGTTCCTTGAGCGCCGTATTCTTCCAGTAGCCGACGATCGGCGTGGCCAGGGTGTTGACGACGCCGGTAGCGCCGACCACCAGCACCCAGGCCGCCGTAACCGCGCCCAACAGGTTGTGATAGTCCAGCCAGCGCGCGCGCGCCCGCTTGCTGGCCCGCACCGTGCCGAACGGCAGGCGGCGCATAAAAGGCGCGTACAGCACCACGCCCGAGACCAGGGCCGCGATCAGCAGCAGCCCCATCGCGCCCAGGAACAACATGCCCGCCAGACCCAGGAACATGTCGGTGTGCAGTTGGAGCAGGAACTCCATGACAGGATGCCCCGCGACCGGCGGAGCGGGTTCGCCGCTGGTGTGGTCGATGGGTTGGAAGCTGTAGACTCCCGCCTTGCCGCCCGGCTGCACGCTGGTGACGTTCACCACCGGCCGGTCTTCGTCGAAGCTCATGAAGGCCGGAACCTCGCCCGGCTTACGGGCGAGCGCGGTCTCCAGCACCTGGTCGAGGGTCAGCTTGGGGCCGTCCGGACGCGCAGGCGTCCAGGCCTCTTCCATCAGGACATGCTCGATCTCGTGGGTGAACACGAGCGGCAGCCCCGTGATGCAGAGCATCAGAAGGAAAGCGGTCGAGACCAGGCTCGACCACTTGTGAACCCACGACCAGGCGCGGAGCGTCCGGGCCTTCATCCGCGCTAGAAGTCCGTGCTGATCGACAGGCGCAGGGTGCGCGGGGCGCCCAGCGTCAGGTAGTTGGCGCCCGGATAGCCGCCGACCGCCACCCACTGGTTCTTGTCGGCCAGATTCTCGACGCGGGCCCGCAGGGTGACCGCCTTGCCGCCAGCTTCGAAGGCGTAGCGCGCGCCGAGGTCAAAGCGCGTCCAGGCGTCCAGCGACACGGTGTTGGCGGTGTTGGCCTGCTGCGATCCGGTGTGGACCGCGCGACCTTCCAGGGTCAGCCCCTCGACGGCGGCGACGTCCCACTCCAGGTTCAGGTTAGCCTGGAATTCCGGCACGCCGATCGGAGCCTTGCCCTGCAGCGCGGCCGACAGGGCGCGGTTGATCTGGGCGTCCAGCCAGGTGGCGCCGCCCAAGAGGCGCAGGCCCGGGGCAGGCTGGCCGAAGACGGTCAGTTCGACGCCCTGGTTCTCCTGTTCGCCGCCGGCGGTGTAGCGACGACTGGCGGCCTCGAAATACTCGGCCGGCTGGGTGGTGCGGAACAGGCTGATCGAACCGCCGAACGCGCCGGCGTCGTACTTGGCGCCGATCTCGGTCTGCTCGCCGCGGAACGGCGACAGGATCTCACCGACATTGGCCACCGCCACGCCATTGACCTGGGCCGGGGCGATCTTCCCGGGGACCAGGGCCTCGGCGTAGTTGGCGTACAGCGAAACCTTGTCGCTGGGCTTGAACACCGCCGCCACGGCCGGGGTGGTGGCGTCGCCGTCATAAGCGCCGTTGCGGGCGCCGGTGTTGTAGTCATACGAGCGGGTCTGGATGTCCTGATAGCGGACGCCCACCGTGACCAGCAGGCGCTCGTCCAGGAACGACAGGGTGTCGGCCACCGCGACGCTGCGATTCTTCACGCGCTCGGTGACGTTCGGATCGCTCTTGGAGCCGCCCACGAAGAAGTTCGGGTTCGGCGCGGCGACGGCCACCGGGTTGTAGAGGTTGCTGGCGAAGCCGGCGAAGTTCGAGAAGGCGTAGGCGTTCCTGGACTTCAGGTTCACCTGAGCGACCGAGGCGACGATCGCGTGACCGACCGCGCCCGTGGCGAACTTGGCGCGCAGGCCCGCGTCCGTCGACAGGATCGAGTCCTTGCGGACGTTGTCGAAGCGGTAGGCGCTCAGCGTCCCATCCGCCTGAGCCGTCGGGTTAGCCAGGACGTTGTCTTCCTTGCCCTGACGACCGCCCAGGGCGGCCCAGGCGCTGACCGTGTCGGTCAGGTCGAACTCGCCGCGCGCCGCGCCGAACAGCTGGCGCTCGTCGGTGTGGGTCCAGGGCTGGGCGAAGTTCTTGTCGGCCGAGGGGGCCTTGGGGATGGCGCCGGCCGGGGTCACGGTCGGACGCGCGCCTTCGATGCGGTGATCCTGCCAGCCGAGGTCCGCCGAGAAGCGGGCGCGGTCGCCGCGACGGTCCAGGCCCAGGCCCAGCACCGTCAGGTCGCGCTTTTCGCCGTCGACGGCCGTCTCGCCGCCGCGCAGGCCAAGATTCACGCGCGCGCCATAGGCGTCGTTCTGGCCAAAGCGGCGGGCGATGTCGGCCGAGCCATAGACCTGCTCGCCGCCGTCCCAACCGGCCGTGAAGCGGGTGAGCGGGGTGCTGGAGGCGCGCTTGGGCGTCAGGTTGAACGCGCCGCCGACGCCGCTGCCGCCGGGGGCCGCGCCGTTCAGGAAGGCGTTGGCGCCGCGGAACACATCGACCCGCTCGATCAGCTCGGCCGCCACGAACTGGCGCGGCAGCACGCCGTAGAGACCGTTATAGGTCATGTCGTCGGAATAGACCGGGAAGCCGCGAACGACGTACAGCTCCTGGAAGTTGCCAAAGCCCTTGGTCACGCGGACGGTCGGGTCGTTCTGCAGCACGTCGGCGACGCTGCGGGCCTGCTGATTGCGGATCAGGGCTTCGGTGTAGCTGGTGATGGCGAACGGGGTGTCCATCGTGTCCAGCGCGCCCAGCAGGCCGACGCGCGCGCCCTTGGCGACCTGGCCACCGGCATAGGCCGGCGGCAGACGCACCTGCGAGCCGGTGATGACCACCTCTTCGACCTGGGTCGTCTCGACCTGCCGCGCCGAGGCGGGGCTGGCCACGACGCCTCCCAACAGGGCGGACGACAGCAGAAGGGCGAGACGAGACGACATCGGAAGATCCTGAGAATGCGAGTGCGTCGCAATATCTGGCCTTCAGTGACGTTTCAACTCTTTCCTCCTCGGGATGAGGGGGCCCTAACCCTTCCCTCTCCTCTTGCGGGAGAGGGTGGGCGCCGGAGGCGGTCGGGTGAGGGGTCGCGCGGCCATGCCGAGAAACCCCTCATCCGGCCCTTCGGGCCACCTTCTCCCGCAAGGGGAGAAGGAGAACCTTAGGCCACCGCCATCGCCTCGCCGCGCACCAGGGCGGCGTAGGTGTCCATCAGGTCCAGCGACAGCTTGGCGGGCGTGAACTTGAACTCGCCCACTTCCGAGACGGGGGTCACTTCGGCGGCGGTGCCGACGATGAAGCACTCGGTGAAGGTCGAGAGCTCTTCCTTCTGGATGTGGCGCTCGACGACCTCGATCCCCTTACCCTTGGCGATGTCGATCACCGTGCGGCGGGTGATGCCGTCCAGGAAGCAGTCGGGCTTGGGGGTGTGCAGCACGCCGTCCTTGACGAAGAACACGTTGGCGCCGGTCGCCTCGGCCACATAGCCGCGATAGTCCAGCATCATCGCGTCGGCGTAGCCGTCCTTCTCGGCGGCGTGCTTGGAGATGGTGCAGATCATGTAGAGGCCTGCGGCCTTGGCGGCGACGGGCGCGGTCTTGGGGTCCGGACGCTGGTACTTGGCCCAGGTCAGGCGGATGCCCTTGGCCTTGGTCGCCGGGTCGAAGTAGCTGGGCCACTCCCAGACGGCGATGGCGACGTGGATCTTGGTCTGTTGCGCCGAAACGCCGATCATTTCACTGCCGCGCCAGGCGATCGGACGAACATAGCAGTCCTTCAGGCCGTTCTTGGCCGCCGTCGCCTTGCAGGCCTCGTCGATCTCGGCCACCGTGTAGGGGATCTTGAAATCGAGGATCTCGGCCGACTTGAACAGGCGCTCGGTATGCTCGGTCAGTTTGAAGATTTCGCCGCCATACATGCGCTCGCCTTCGAACACCGACGACGCATAGTGGAGGCCATGGGTCAAAACATGCACCTTCGCTTCGCGCCAGGGCACGAATTGCCCGTCAAGCCAGATCCAACCGTCGCGATCGTCGAAGGGAACCAGAGACATCGGCCCAAGACCTCCTTATTGGGAACCGGGTTCTTAGACGCCCCGTCGCGGGACGCGTCAAATAAAATGGACTCCGCGTGATGATAGCGCCGCTGCAGCCCGGTTCGGACGATCCGCGTCTGATCCTTCGCGAGGAGGAACTGGACGGCGGGCTGGAACTGATCCTGCTGGCCGAGGCCTCGCTGTGGGCCGCCGTGGACGCGGTGCTTGAGACCGAGACGCTGGGTCTGGGCCGCTCACACTGGCGCGCAGCGTTCCTGCTGCGCCGCCGGCCGGGCATCGGGGTGCAGGACCTTTCGAAGCTGACCAGCCTGTCGAAGCAGGCCGCCAGCCGCACCCTCGCCGATCTGGAAAAGGCCGGTCTGGTCGAGCGCGTCTCCGGCGATCTGGACGGCCGTCGCCGCCCCGCGACCCTCACCGCCGAGGGCGTGGCCTTCGAGCAGCGCACGGCCGAGCGGCTGCGAGCCCTCCTGGCGCGGGCCTACCGCACTGGCGGCCTGGACGGCGTGGCCGGCACGCGGCGCATCCTGGCGGCGCTGGCCGGATCGCGGCAAGGTGTCGGCCCAGCACGACGGATTCCCACATGACCCCTGACGAGCGCCGCGAACGCCACATCCTGGTGGTCGACGACGACGACCGGCTGCGCAAGCTGATCAAGGAATTCCTGAGCCGCGCGGGCTTTCGCGTCACCGCCGCCTCCAGCGCCGCCGGGGCCGACAAGCTGTTCGAGGCCCTGGACTTCGACCTGATGGTGCTGGACGTGATGATGCCCGGCGAGGATGGCATGGCCTTCACCAAGCGCCTGCGCGCCAAGGGCGGCGAGGCCGGGCGCACGCCGATCCTGATGCTGACGGCCCGCGACCAGACCGCCGACCGGATCGAGGGCCTGTCCAGCGGCGTCGACGACTATCTGGGCAAGCCTTTCGAGCCGCAGGAGCTGCTCCTGCGTATCGAGGCCATCCTGCGCCGCTCGGCCGCCCGTCCGGTGGGCCCCAAGGCGCTGAGTCTGGGCCGCTGCACCTTCGACGCCGACCGGGGAGAGCTGTCGTGCGACGGCGAGGCCGTGCGGATCACCGAGGCCGAAGTGACCCTCCTTCGTCGCCTGGCCCGCTCGCTGCACGAGCCGGTCGACCGCCTTGAGCTGGCCCGCGACACCGCCGACGCCACCGGCCGCGCCGTCGACGTCCAGGTCACGCGCCTTCGCCGCAAGATCGAGCCCGACCCGAAGAATCCCCGCTACCTGCAGACGGTGCGGGGCGTGGGGTATCGGCTGGCGCCGGATTGATGGGGGTGAAGGCGGACACCTTCCCCCTCCGGATGCTGCGCATCCTCCTCCCCCGGAGGGGGAAGAAGGAGCGCGTATGCCTTCTTCCCCCTCCGGGGGAGGAGCGCCGCAGGCGCGGAGGGGGCAAGTAGCAAGCCGTGCCCCTCGCCCGCCTCGATATCCCGCCCGCGCTGAAGCGCCTGCTGCCGACCACGCTGTTTGGCCGCAGCCTGCTGATCATCGTCCTGCCGGTGGCGATCATGCAGATCGCGGTGACCTGGGCGTTCTTCGACGCGCACTGGCAGAGCGTCACCGCAAAGCTGTCCGAGGGTCTGGCCGGCGACATCGCCTGGGCTGTGCAGTCCTACGAGGACGATCCCAGCCCCGCAGCCGTCGAGAAACTGGCCAAGCGCGCCGAAGACTCGCTGTCGCTGTCCATCGCCTTCCAGAAGGGCCGCAAACTACCGACCGGCCACCGCCCCTCGCTGTTCGCGGCGCTCGACCGCTCGCTGGACCGGGCGCTGGAGGACCGGCTGGACAACCCGTTCTGGTTCGATACCACCCGTTACCGCGCCTATATCGACATCAGGGTGAAGGTCGACGGGGGGGTGTTGCAGATCTACGCCCTGCGCGACCGCGCCTACGCCACCCAGGGCCACATCTTCATCCTGTGGATGGTGGTGGCGACCATGCTGCTGACGGCGGTGGCGATCCTGTTCATCCGCAATCAGGTGCGGGCCATCGAACGCCTGGCCGAGGCGGCCGACGCCTTTGGGCGGGGCGAGGACCCAGACTTCAAGCCGCACGGCGCGCGCGAGGTGCGCCAGGCGGCCCTGGCCTTCATCGCCATGAAGCTGCGTATCCAGCGCCATATCGAACAGCGCACCGCCCTTCTGGCCAGCGTCAGCCACGACCTTCGCACGCCCCTGACCCGGCTGAAGCTGGAAATGGCCATGGCCGAGCCCTGCGAGCAGATGGAGGCCATGAAGGGCGACCTCGCCGAAATGGAGCACATGATCGACGAGTACCTCGCCTTCGCCCGCGGCGAGGGCGGCGAGGCGATTCAGGTCGTCGATCTCTCCGAACTGGTCGAGAGCGTCGTGGCTGACGCCGAACGGGGCGGCGCGGCGATCGAGACCGAGATCACCCAAGGCCTGGAAACCCGCCTGCGTCCCCTCACCTTCCGCCGGGCGCTGGCCAACCTCATCGACAACGGCGTAGCCCACGCCGACCGGGTGCGTGTGACGGTCAGTCCGCGCCAGACCGGCGGGGTCGACGTCGCTGTCGATGACGACGGTCCGGGCATTCCGGAAGACAAGTATGAAGAGGCCTTCAAGCCCTTCTCGCGACTCGACGACAGTCGGAACCAGAACGAGAAGGGCGTGGGCCTGGGGCTCGCCATCGCCCGCGACATGGCCCGGGGCCTGGGCGGGGACCTTGTTCTGTCCCGCTCGGCGCTGGGCGGCCTGCGGGCGCTGATCCGACTGCCGGGGTAGAGCGCTAAAAACCCTATGTCATCCCGGAAACGCCGCAGACGTTATCCGGGACCCAGGGGGTGACGAAACGCCGTGTGCGCCGCCCCTGGGTCCCGGCGCTCCGCGCTTCGCGCTGCGGCCGGGATGACACGATGTTATGGGCCTTTGAAAGGCGCTAAGCCCCCCGATCCCGGAACGGATCGGCCGGGTACACCCCCAGGATCTCGAAGCGCTCGGAGAAGAACTTCAGCTCGTCCAGGGCCAGAGCGAGGTTACGGTCCTCGGGGCGGCCGTCGACCTCGGCGTAGAAGAAGGTGGCCGTGAAATTGCCGCCCTCCATGTAGCTTTCCAGCTTGGTCATGTTGACGCCGTTGGTCGCAAACCCGCCCAGCGCCTTGTACAGCGCGGCGGGCAGGTTGCGGACGCGGAACACGAAGCTGGTTACGCAGCGATGCGTGAAGTCGGGCGCGGCCGGGGCCTTGTCGGCCGTCATCACCAGGAAGCGCGTGGTGTTGTGGCGCTCGTCCTCGATGTCGCGCGCCAGGATGTCGAGGCCGTAGATCTCGGCCGCCAGGGCCGGGGCGACGGCGGCATGGGTCGGATTGGGCTTCAGGGCCAGGGCCTTGGCCGCGCCGGCGGTGTCGCCGGCGGCCTCGGTCTCGACGCCCAGGCGCTTCAAGCTGTTGCGGCACTGGCTCAGCGCGATCGGCATCGAGCTGACGACCTTCACGTCCTCGATCTTGACGCCCTTGTTGGCCATCAGCTGGAAGCGGATCGGCTTGAAGCGCTCGCCGATGATCTTCAAGCCCGAGGCGGGCAGCAGGTGGTGGACGTCGGCCACGCGGCCAGCGATCGAGTTCTCGATCGGGATCATGCCCAACTGGCAAACGCCCGACTTGATGGCCTCGAAGGCCTCCTCGAAGGTCTTGCAGGGGTAGGCTTCGTAATCCGGGAAGTAGGTGCGGCACGCCTCGTGGCTGTTGGCGCCGGGCTCGCCCTGGAAGGCGATCTTCTTGAGGATGCTCATGCGTTCTTTCCTGCGGCCTGTCGCGCCGCTTCGAGGTCGGAAGGATTGTCGACGGAGATGGGCGCGGTCTGCGCCACCGCTGCGCGGATCGTCAGGCCCAGCTCCATGGCGCGCAGTTGCTCCAGCTTCTCGCGCTTCTCCAGCGGCGAGGGCGCGGCGGCGTTGAACGCCTCCAGCGCCTCGCGGCGATAGCCATAGATGCCGATGTGGCGCCAGACGGGGCCCTCGCCATAAAGCGTGGAGCGGGTGAAATAGAGCGCCCGGCCGCTTTGGCCGTCCTCTTCCATCGCCAGCACCGCCTTGACCACATCCGGGTTGCTCCGGTCGGCCGGCGACGACTCAGGGGCCACGACGGTGGCGATGTCGGCGTCGCCGAACTCCTTAAGTATTCGCGCGCAGTCGGAGAGAACCGCCGGGTCCACGAACGGCATGTCGCCCTGCAGGTTGATCACCACGTCGTGCTCGAAGCCCGGATCCAGCTGCGCCAGCGCCGCCAGGATCCGATCCGAGCCGGACGGCAGGTCGGGGTCGGTCAGCACCGCGTTTCCGCCAGCCTTTTGAACAGCTTCGACGATTTCGGGATCACCGGCGGCGACCGCGACCGGACCAATACCCGCTTCGAGGCCCTGACGCAGAACCCGCACGATCATCGGAACCCCGCCGATATCGGCCAGGGGCTTGCCCGGGAGGCGGGTCGCGGCCATCCGAGCCGGGATCAGAATGAGGGGGTTCATCGGTGCAAATCTCCGCCGCCCTGTTGCGCGAGGGGCGGTAGCGTGTAAGAGACGCGAGCGCAACATGACGCGCGCTGGAGACTCGTCCTTGTGATTCCGGCGCGCGGGTTTCAAGCCCGCCGTTCGACGGGCCGATAAGAGGCTGACAAGGCTGAAATGAGCGACCTGACGTTCAACAAGATCGCTGGCGGCGTGCTGCTGACCGGCCTCGTTATTTTCGGTCTGCGGGAAGCGTCGTCCATCGTCTTCGCCAAGCACGAAGTCGAAAAGGCCGGCTACGAGATCGCGGTCCAGGAAGAAGGCGCCGAAGGCGGCGCGGCGGCGGTCGAGACCCTGCCCGACTGGAACGCCGTCCTGACCCCGGCCAACGTGGCCGCCGGCCAGGCCGTCTCGGCCAAGTGCGCCGCCTGCCACAAGTTCGACGCCAGCAACGCCAACGGCACGGGCCCGGGTCTGTGGGACGTGGTGGGCCGTAAGCCGGCTGCGCATGCGGGTTTCAACTACTCGACCGCCATGAAGGACTTCGCGGCCAAGACGCCGGTGTGGGACTACGACCACCTGTATGAATTCCTGAAGGCCCCGGGTAAGTACGTCTCGGGCACGAACATGACGTTCGTCGGCCTGAAGAAGTCGGAAGATCGCGTTGCGATCATCGCCTACATGCACAGCCTGGGTTCGAAGCTGCCGGTCCCGCCGCCGCGTCCGGCCGCCGCCGCTGCTCCGGCCGAAGGCGCCGCCCCGGCTGCTGAAGGCGCGGCTCCA
>VYKS01000200.1_pt1 | contig 91136 bp, 98 predicted proteins | sample 5114511 | NCBI WGS metagenome assembly VYKS01 (sample SAMN12291795, study PRJNA351875) | freshwater metagenome | isolation source: freshwater lake | place: USA: Michigan, Gull Lake | collected 2011-07-05 | reverse complement strand
GCATACCTTACATTATAGCACTTCTGATGTAAGATTGTTTATAACTATGAGTATTCCTACTGCAATTCATCCCATCGGTAAACCGAGGGTCTTCTTGCAGAGGATAGATAAAACTGACTATAGTTGCCATTAAGTTTCACCAGCTAAAAGTTTGTTTTCAATCTTACCATGTGCTTTTGACTTGGAGAGCAGATGTTATTCTTGTAACTATACCTGAAAGCTCAAAGCCTCATAGCCCCAGACAATATTTAACTGTTGCTTCTATCTCCTCCATTTTTTCTGAAGAGAGTATTCCTGCTGAATGATCTGGGAATCGTGAAGTATCAAGAGATCGCAGTTGAAAGCACAAAAATACAGTTTCCATCGGTAAACCACTTTCTGATGGAGAGACTCTAACATTGGTAGGATAGTCTCTCGTAATATTTGCCCCTTTCGTTCCTACAACAACAGTCACAACAAGAGGAAGCTGATTAATATCATCAATGGAAAGAACTAAAACAGGTCTTGTTCCACTTTGCTCTCTGCCAGCGGTAGGATTAAGATTTACAAAATAGATTTGCGATCGCAATATAGCCATAATTCAAAGACCATCAAAATCTGTAACAGCAAACTCTTGCTGAATCTGAGAAAGCTCAACTTGAATTTGCGGATCTTGTGCCATTGCCGCAAGTTCATTTCTAATCCGAATTTGATGTGCTATATGCTCCAAAAGCCATAACTGCTCAGTTAGATTGAGAGCATCTATAGATTTAGTAATAATCTTCAGTTCACTTGATTTTTCTTTAGTTAGCATGTTTTTTATCCTTGCTTTGGAAGATTTCCGATCAACCTAGAACTCACTATGCGAATCTAACGATCTAGCTCCGCCAAAAAGTCATCAACAGAACCACTTCTAAACTTACTTTCCATAAACTCTTGCCTCACTTCTCGTACTTCTTTCACAATTTGATGACGTTGACGCAGTTTCAGCCGATTATGCAATAAATCTAGTAAAGCTAGCTGATCATCTATAGACAAAGACTCAATAGCATTTAACGCATCTTGAAATCCTGATATTTGTTGGGAGAGCATATAAGTGTTTACTCCAAGTTTTGATAGCTATTGTAGCAACACCTATATGCTATTTTAGACGATCTATGGTTTCTGCTCAGGGAACATACACTTATCAGAATCACATCCTGCGGGGCCAGCCTCAGTCATATATCCTGTATCGTATTTTAGTAGAGCCTGATAGAAATCATCTACTGTTCTTCTGGCTTTTACGGCTTGGCTGAGGCGATCATACTCATCCTTTGTAATTGGCTCAAATGGCATTCTTGGAAAGCTTTGCAGGTCGTCAAATCTTGCTAGTAAAGCTGCGGAAATATAGCCCTCATCATCACGAATTGCTTCATAAATCCGAGTTCCCAATGGTTCGATTTCACCTTCTCTTAACTCTATAGTTGCCGAAGTATTGTGCTTAGTGTAGTACTTTTGCACTTGGAGATAGAAATCCATTTGCGTGAGCGCAGTGAATTTACTAATATCTACTTGATCGGCTCCTTCCACATCTGCCCAAGATACAGCCACAGGTATCTCTACCAGCCATTCCGTACATCTAGAATCAAATGGATCGTTAAGTAGGTTGCCATTCTCATCTTTATCAGATTGGGATGGAATTACACTATAACCAAAATCAATACAAGCACGGGCGATCGCATCATTTTTGGCAAAGGTAATTCTTCTGATAAACCTCTGAGCTTTTGGAGGATGCCAACCGGGGGAAGCTCCTGTGAGTAAGGACTTAGTACCACTAGGTTGAACTGTAGTACAGCGATTAGGACGTTTGATGCCGTGGCGATCGCAATATTCCCAAACCACTTTATGCACAATATCACTCCAACGAGTTAGATATTCCTGTTCTTTCTCTTTAAACTCTAATCCTTGCATGGTATCTGGACGACCCTGCTCCCACCACCGCAACCATTCCGAACCAAATGCCTTAACACAAAAATCAAATAATCCAGTAAAAGATACACCCACAATCGGGTCTAGCTCTCGACTATATTGATAACGTGGTTCTTGGAACTGATGATTTAGCAGTGCGGCTACAGATAAAGCTCCTGCGGTGAATGCTTCTTCCTGTTCTTTGAAGTTAAGCGGATCAAGTTGATTGAGATGTACCTCAGACAAATTACAATGGAAATCACTTCCTAAAATTTCACCGCAGTTATGAGCAACTATGCCATTAGCATCAAATCTCGATACCTCAGGCACTGTGCAATCATAAACGGGTTCAATACCATCAGGAATGATGCCCGCGATCTCGATCGTGAAGTCTTCATGCCCACGATTTGAATTTCTCTTTACAGTCCTTAATTTTGCTAATTTATTCTCATCTTTGAAGCCAATTACTTTAGAAAAGATGGATACATTATCTTGTCCTATAAATATAAAGTAAGGATTAGATGAAATTTCGAGTGATTTTGCGGGATGATTGAACTCAGAGATCCTAGAAATAATTCCTAATCTAGCTAACATCCTTTGGATAGTCTCGGCAAATGGTAGTTCTTTAGGGGCAAGAACAACTACATTATCTTTGTCTTGAACCTGATACAAATCTCCATGAACATCGAATAAACCTTGTAAGAATCCACAATAGAAGCTATAGCTTGATTTCTCAATCTCTTTTGAGATAGATTTACTTTCACTTGAAATTCCAAATTTATTTGCTAAGTCCTTTAAATCAGGAGAGCTAACTACTCGGTGATTACCTTTTAATGAAAATACTCCTTCATAATTACAAGAGTTACTTTGACTAAGTGCAGTTGCTGCATGAGCTGCCATCTTAACTTGAGCATCTTTTTCAAAGCTTAACCATGAAGTATCACCATCACCTAGAATGCCATCAGACAGCAAGTGTCCAATTAGCCATCCTTCCTCTTGAGTTCCTGCTCCAGTCCAAGGTTGAATATCTCGATGATTGTGTAAAAGAATGCGATCGCCTACTTTTAAATCCTTAGTTTCCACCCATTCTGAATACTGCTTTTTCTGAGTTTGAGCGGTGACTTTGAGTAGTTGATGATTATCAGTTAAACGTAGAGAAAATCCTTCTTTAGTTTCCAGCTTGAATACAGGTTTATTCCCAGTATAAAAGAAGCCTTCAGGCGTAGTGCTAAAGAGTTCTCCATTTACATACATTCCAGTTTGCTTACCAATCAGATCTCTAATCTGTCTTGCTCCGTTTTCCGTATGTACCCATGTGTCAGAGGTTAAACAGGGATTCAGCCCATATCTCTCTAAGCGGTGTTGGAGTTCTTTTTCAGAAATATTAGGCTCATGATTTTTAATCCACGCTTCACCTTTGCCCTGCTCATAGGCTTGGAGAAATTCGGTTTTTAATTCCTTTGTACTGACAATATCAGCATTGGAACGAGCGATCGCTTCTCCAGCCCATTGAATTGCCCCTTCTCCAGAATAGTATTGCTTCCGAACTGCATCTATACATTCTTCTAAGGTAGGCTTGCGATGGAATACTCTGGTGTGATTTGCCATGCGGAGGGCATCACGCTCGGGATCAATCTTCCAATTACCATCAGAATCCTGCTGCCATAGATTCTCTTTTGCTCCTGTAAAGTTGCGATCGTTACTATCCCCCTGCCTCATTCCTGCGGACCTTCTAATATTGCCTGCGACAATGGTTACAGCCGCTTGATCGATTAATAAACAGCATTCGATCGCAGTTAGTTGCCGCCCGATTGCCTTATTCAGAATATTTGCACACTTTTCATACAGTCCCGAAAGCTTAACCGGATTGGCTACGCCCCCAAATCCCTTTAATGGTTCACCTGAAGATCTCACATCACTGACATCGACAATTACTTCTACCGCTTCGGTAAACCTTGGATCGGTGGAGAGTTCTAAAAGTTGTTGATAGGATTCCACCCAGCCTTGGCGACTATCCCCTACATAAATCCAGACTTGATTATTAATAATTCTAACTTCAGTGCGATCGCGGCGTAAATTTTCAGGGGTGGAACCAATTTCGCCTTTGAGTTGGACGCTAAGATGATTACGAATTGCAGGTAGTTGATTAATAAATTTTGGTTCTAGCATTGCCCCAGTACCACACCCCATCATGGCAAGATTCATCATTAAACCAAAGGCTTGCCAATCGATCACATTAGTGCTGGTGCAGTTATATGCCCCTGAGAAATTTTCAGGTCTTTCAATCCATTCTGTCCCACCCACCCACAGCCACCGCCCAGAGGTTAAGGACTTGATCTGGAGTTGCATCCGATCTATAAGTTCGGCTTCGGATTTTGTGAGCTTGCCCAATTTTATTAACCCCGTGAGGGTGCGATCGCAAACTTCATTCCAACTTTCACGACGGCTGGGCTGATCTTTCTGAGAATTGGCGACTTTACGGCTATAGGTTCTAAAAAATACCGAGTTGGCAGTGGGAGCAACTTCAGGAAATTGGCTTAAGGATTGACTTAGGCGTTTTGTGATCTCTTGCACCATAAATTCAGGTTTTAGTATTTTTACAATTAAGCCCTGAATATAACACACTATATATAGTGGTCAAGTAAATTATTTTATTGGTTTAGACACTACAGATGCATGTATAAAATCATACAAAATATTGTCAGAAATGCTAGCTGAGCTAAGTTTTATTTACTCAGGCTTTAGATATTAGTGGGATATTATAGTCAAATCAATACTCATAGTTCATAATTTACAATACTCATAATTCATAATAATCCATATTTTAAAAGTGAAGTAATGACAACTAGACGTGGTGATTCCGCTTTTCCTGTTGGGTTTAATAAAACTCAAGATAATTTAGTTGAAGGCATGACCAAGCGAGAGTATTTCGCAATTATGCTAATGCAGGGTTATGCTGTGGCTAATTTGGAGTTTGAGGATATTTATCAAAAAGCTCGAACTGCCGTAACTGAGGCAGATATTTTAATTGAAATTCTGAATGAATAGATATGTTTACCAAAAGCCTAGACATTTGCCAAATCGGTAATCCCATTTTGAGAAAGATCTCAGAGCCAATCCCTGATGTCAAAAATCATGATGTGCAGAAACTGATCAATGCTCTGATCAAAACCTTAAAGCAATCTAAGGGTGTGGGTATAGCGGCTCCACAGGTAGGTCGATCGCAAAGATTGTTAGTAATTGCTTCCCATCCCAATGCTAGGTATCCAAATGCCCCTAAGATGGAGCCGATCGCCCTAATTAATCCCCAAATTGTTACTTATAGTGACAAAGTAGAGAAAGATTGGGAGGGTTGTCTTTCAGTGCCAGGGATCAGAGGATTAGTACCTCGCTACGAGAGTATAGAAGTTGCATATACTAGTCGTGACGGCGAACCTAAAAACACTGTATTTGCAGGATTTGTCGCTAGGATCTTTCAACATGAATACGATCATTTAGAAGGCAAAGTATTTTTAGATCGAGTAGAAAGTACCCTAGATTTAGCCAGTGAAGGTGAATACTTGAAGTTGATCAAGCAATCTGATTAACTGGCAAGACTTTAATGCTCTCTCTCTGAGGCAAAATCTTCTCGCATATTCATTAATTTATCCTAAGCTTGGAGTCTAGCTTGCTGCTCTAATAGGGTGTTTTGAATATCTCGATTGCGATCGCTTAAAATTCCCGTAACGACTAAAGCTAGCACAGCAATCAGTCGATTTATGACCATTGGAGCTTCGATTGCATATTTTCCTGGAATCCAAATATTTCCTAGGGTTAAAATCACTGCTAGTCCCGTCAGTTTAAAGGTGTCAGCCCGATCTAATCTAGGATTTGCCCAAAGTATAGGGGCGATATAAAGATAACCCATCACATAATTGGGAGGAGTGAAAAGTTCAAGGATGAATACTCCAATAAACAATCCAAGTATCAGTCCCATTAGTGATGACGACTGCTTCATAATTTAACTCTAAAATAAAACCCAGAAACTACTGATTAACCTCAGAACATGACCGATGAACTTAAAAGCATGATACACAAAATGATAAGCCATTACCTTTTTTATTGTGGACGATCACTATTTTCTTGGCGCTTATTAAGAGCTTCAAACGTTTAGTTTGTGTTTCACTTTATCTCTTAACATTGTTGTATCAATTTCGTTATTGGCTAAAGCATTATTAACCAATTCAAGAACTTTTTTATCTGGTACTCTGTTTATCCTAGATTGATCTAGAATAATTTCAGTCAAATTTACTATGCTATTAACTGTAAGACTGATTAGATCTCTATGTAATTGATTTGCTATTTTAGAAGGCGTTAACCCTTCATTAATTTCAATTTTAAAGTTTGGAAGTGAGCTTAAGTCAAATAAAGCGTAATCAATATTTGAAATTGAATCTCCACTGCATGCAAGTGCAACTATAATTTCATTTATATTCGATTCATCTTCATTGATTTCCCAAACAGAGAGAGAATTATTTTGGGTTATAAGATCTCCTAGAGTATCAGATGGAATTTCGGTACTATTAATCCTATGCCACTTACTCTTTCGTATTTTTCTTAAAAGTAGTGGCACTATTTATCCCTCCAATTGCTTTAAAACTAGCTCCATATCTTTTTTAAGTTCGATACACTTTTCATTTTCAATAGCAATTATTAATGCCCCGATAGATTTCTTATCATCCATAGAAGCTAGTCCTAAAATTGCTCCATCCTTAACGTAAATCGAAGATGAATGAACAGCTCTGTCTTCAAGTAACCAACGACGAAATTCATAAGATTCTTTATCTAATAAGCGTCCCAACCATCTCAACGCCTCACCAATATTTTCTAGATTAACTTTTTCTTGAGTAATTAATTGAGTTAATACTTCTACTCCATAAATACTATGTCTTTTAATAAAAGACTCAACTTGGTTTGAAAATCTACTTTCCATACCATCCTCAAAAATTTCTCCTTGTGCATTCCAGAAAATAGATTCTGCCTCTATGTAAAGTGCTTCATAAATTTCTTTTAAGTCTTTAGATTGCTTAGGCGCAGTCGAAGCTGTACTTTTTGAAGTCTCTAATTTAAGTGCAGTCGAAGCTGTACTTTTTAAAGTTTTTAACTCAATAGCTTCGGGATTAAATACAGTTGATACTGTCATGTTCTAACTCCTTCTAATACCATTTGCTTGCCAATTTGAACCAATTCATCAAAAATTTGAGGTAAATTCTCGGAGCTAAATTGAACCGAACTATCTAGATCGGTGCTGATATCTAGTTCTAAACGTACAGAAAATTGTGGGGGATACCTGATGGGAGTAAATGTATCCACAGCTAGCGTAATTAACGTTTCAACACTCCACTTAGACAAACGGTTAATTGTTAAATTTGAAATAATACTAGACTTTATAGGTCGATTGATTTGATAAAAAAAGTCAGATGATTCTTTGTCTATATTAAATGGGAGGAATTGTGTAATCCATTCATAACTTTCTTCTTTTGTGTTAAAAAGTTTATTTGCGATAGCTCCAAAGGCTATACGTTGAGTTTGCTGAGGATTATTCCAATTTGTCATAAGATCGCAGAATAAATCTAGCGACTTTAGCAATGTTTCTGGGGTTCCTGTTTTTAAATCTTGAAGTTGCATGAACTGCCAATCAATTCTAGTTGGTTGAGTCGCTAGCGTCAACAGAACTTGTATCTCTTTGTTCTTGGCCACCCCTTCTATGTGTTGAAGGTTCATTCTAGGTTCTTGAGTTATACGATCAGGAGTATTGCCAGTGACAGAGCTCCACAATTCACTTGTTAAAGTCACAGGTGAATTAAAAAAAACTGTTAACCTTAAATTCTGAGTTAGCCAGTTTTCAAGAGCTTTGTCTTGAGAATTGAGAACACGATCTTCTGACACGGTTATTTTTAACTTTTACTTATATATCTTTATCAATCTATTGTAGTTTACCTAGTAGACAAATTTCAATTATCACTTTTTTACCGATCGCCGAGCAATTAGGAAATTTGTTTAAGGCCATTAAATCAAGTCTCTCAAACCTATCGTAACTACTAATTAGCCTCAGAACATCGCCAATGAACTTCTAAATATAGCGGGTGAACTTTTGAACATAGACAATTAACCGTATACAAAACATAATGCTTCGACCTTAGAGCATGAATAATCGCTGCGACCCTAAGCCTAAACAATATCTAAACATCTGAGCTCAAGAATAAGACTAAGTGGCATAAACCAACCTAAACCCAAAGTTATACCTGTGCAAAGCTCCTTAAATAGGCGATCATTTACTTATCCAAGTTATTTTTAGGAATTTCTATGCTCCAAGGATGGTTGCAAATTGGCATAACCCTAGTATTGATTGTGGTGATCGCCCCGATTTTTGGGAGTTACATTGCCAAGGTTTATTTAGGACAAAAGACCTTACTCGATCCAGTTTTAAACCCGATTGAAGGACTGATTTTTAGATTTAGTGGCATTAATCCCGAAAATCCCAAGAATGGCTGGCAATATGCAGGGGCAATTTTGTATAGCAACTTGGTCATGGCTATTTTTTTATTCCTAATGCTGATGCTGCAAGGTTCACTACCTCTAAATCCTACGGGTTTGACTGCCCCCAGTTGGGATTTGGCATTGCATACCACAATTTCATTTATGACCAATACCAACCAGCAGCACTATTCTGGGGAAACTGCCATTACATACTTTACCCAAACCCTGGGATTGGGATTTATGTTTTTTACCTCGGCAGGAACAGGTATTGCGGTGGCGATCGCTTTTATTCGAGGCTTAACGGGTAGACCCTTGGGCAATTTTTATGCGGACTTGACTAAGGCGATTACCAGAATTTTGTTGCCAATTAGTATTCTCGGAGCGATCGCATTTATGGCAGCAGGTGTACCCGAAACTTTATCTGCTCCAATCATTGTTCCAACTTTAGAAAATCCCAATCTAAGTCAAGCGATCGCCGTGGGACCAGTGGCACACTTTGAGATTATTAAACAACTTGGTGAAAATGGAGGTGGATTTTTCGCCATTAACTCGGCTCATCCCTTTGAGAATCCTAATAATTTCACTAATCTACTTCAGATTTTGACGATGATTTCGATTCCTACGGCACTAATTCATACCTTCGGAATAATTGCTAATAATCGCAAACAGGCGTGGCTATTGTTTGGCATGGTGTTTATCATCTACGTTGCTTTCATCATCGTTACAGGCATTGGGGAGTATCAAGGGAATCCCCTTGTGAATAGTTCACTAGGCGGACAGTTCCCTAACCTTGAAGGTAAAGAAGTACGGTTTGGGTGGGCGCAGTCGGCTTTATTTGCAGTCACAACCACAGGCACGATGACTGGTGCAGTAAATTCTCTCCACGATTCCTTTATGCCTAATGGTGGCTTTGTGACCCTATCCAATTTATTCTTGCAAATCATCTGGGGCGGACAGGGAACAGGCACAGCTTATTTATTCGCATACTTGATTTTGGCGGTATTTGTAACTGGGTTAATGGTGGGTAGAACTCCAGAATTTCTAGGACGCAAGATTGAGAAACAAGAGGTGGTATTAACTAGTTTTTTGATTCTCTTAATTCATCCGATTTTTATCCTCATCCCTGGGGCGATCGCCTTGGCATTTCCCGATCAGTTAGCAGGAATTAGCAATCCTGGATTTCATGGTTTATCTCAAGTAATTTATGAGTATGCCTCGGCAGCGGCAAATAATGGTTCGGGCTTTGAGGGCTTGGATGACAATACCCTCTGGTGGAATCTTAGTACTTCCGTTAGTTTATTAGGAGGACGCTATATCCCGATTATTGCCTTACTTTTACTGGCAGATGGGATGTCTCGGAAACAAACCGTTGCCATGACCACAGGTACACTTCGCACGGATACGATTCTATTCACTTCCGTAACGGCAGGAGTGATTTTGATTATGGGCGCATTAACTTTCTTTCCTGTACTTGCCTTGGGTGCGATCGCTGAATCCTTCCAAATTGCCAGACAAGTTATCTAGCTATATTACAAGCTAATTTCCTTTAAAAATTCTCCAATACAGAAACATGAATACGCCAATTTCTCCTAAAATTCCTAACAAAGTCCCAAGCGGCACACGTGACTCTCGCCGACATACACCCAAAGCCTCAATGGCAGGGCTATATCCACGGGCAATTAAAGGTGCATTTACAAAGCTAAATCCTAAAATTGCGGTCAGAAATCCAGTCATGTTTCTGGTCTGGTTTAGCACTCTTGTCACCCTATTAGTTACGATCGATCCCAATTTATTTGGAACCGTAAAGGATGATATTAATCAAGAAAGACTCTTAAATGGCTTAATTACGATTATCCTATTTTTGACGTTACTTTTTGCCAACTTTGCTGAAGCGATCGCCGAAGGTAGGGGAAAAGCCCAAGCCGACTCTCTGAGAACCACAAGAACCGATACTCTTGCCCGTAAAGTCTTACCCGATGGTGCGATCCAAAATATTAGTTCTACGGAATTACAACGGGGAGACCTAGTAAAAGTGGCGGCGGGGGAAATGATTCCTGCTGACGGTGAAGTGGTGAATGGGGTTGCATCGGTGGATGAATCGGCAATTACAGGGGAATCGGCTCCAGTCCTCAAAGAACCAGGAACAGATATTTCGAGTTCAGTTACAGGTGGTACGAAGATTATTTCTGACGAACTCACAATTCAGATTACCGCCGATCCAGGCAAGGGATTTATCGATCGGATGATTGCTTTAGTCGAAGGTGCCGAGCGCACTAAAACCCCGAATGAAATTGCCCTGACCGTATTACTAGCAGTGCTAACTCAAGTATTTTTGATCGTGATTGCCACCATGCCGTTCTTGGCAAACTATGTAAATACTCCCACCACGATCGCGATTTTAGTTTCGTTATTAGTTGCGCTGATTCCCACAACCATTGGGGGACTATTGAGTGCGATCGGGATTGCGGGCATGGATCGAGTAGCCCAGTTTAACGTGATTGCCACCTCTGGGCGAGCCGTGGAAGCCTGCGGAGATATTAATACCTTAGTTTTGGATAAAACTGGAACTATCACTCTGGGTAATCGCCTCGCCGATCAATTCATTCCTGTAAATGGACATTCTATGGCTCAGGTAGCAACCGTAGCTCTTGCCGCAAGCCTGTTCGATCAAACTCCCGAAGGTAAATCTATTGTCCAATTAGCCAATACTTTGGGAGCAAGCCTGCATTTTGATTCTAGTCAAGCTGAAGGAATTGATTTTTCAGCTCGGACAAGGATGAGTGGAACCGATCTACCAGATCAAACCGAAATTCGCAAAGGAGCTGTTGAAGCCATTCGAGGTTTTGTGCGATCGCGCGGTGGTAATGTGCCAACTGAATTTGATGAAGCCTATGAACAAGTCTCAAGGTTGGGAGGAACTCCCCTAGGTTTATGCCAAGGGAATGAATTATATGCCGTAATCTATCTGAAGGATATTGTTAAACCAGGCTTGAAAGAAAGATTCGATCAACTACGGAGGATGGGAGTAAAAACGATCATGCTCACAGGTGATAATGCTATTACCGCCTCGGTGATTGCCGCAGAAGCTGGTGTAGATGATTTTATTGCCGAAGCCACTCCCGAAGATAAAATTGAAGTAATTCGCCAAGAACAATCCCAAGGTAAGTTAGTTGCCATGACAGGAGATGGAACTAATGATGCCCCTGCCCTAGCTCAAGCAAATGTCGGTGTGGCGATGAATTCGGGAACCCAAGCTGCTAAAGAAGCTGCAAATATGGTGGATTTGGATTCCGATCCGACTAAACTGATTGACCTAGTGGCGATCGGCAAGCAACTCCTAATTACACGGGGCGCATTAACCACCTTCTCCATTGCCAATGATATTGCAAAATACTTTGCGATTATTCCCACGATCTTTGCCAGTGCTGGGATTGGCGCATTGAATATCATGGGTTTAAAAAGTCCGCAATCAGCGATTCTCTCGGCTTTAATCTATAACGCTTTGATTATTCCTGCCCTAATTCCCTTGGCTCTAACTGGCGTGAAGTTTCGTCCCCTGACTGCCGATCAGCTTCTGCAACGGAATATTCTGATCTATGGACTGGGCGGTGTGATCGCTCCGTTTATTGCCATCAAGTTTATTGATATCCTACTTCCAACTATCTAAAGGAGAATTCCCAAATGCGTCAAATTAAATATAGTTCTATATCTAAACCTGAATTAAAAGCCCAACTAAAAACAGAACTAAATCAGTATCTATCTTTCTTAACCCATCCCAAGCATTCCCGATCGCTCCAACTATTTCTTCTAATTTGCTTTAATCTCATTATTGCCCCAGCTATCTATGCGGCTAATACTAATGACGGGTTTGGGCGATCGCAAGCCTACGCTGTGGGTCTATTAGGAATTGCCACAGTGAGCTTTTCCGTCTATCTATTTGTAGTGATGTTTCAACCAGAAAAATTCTAATATCAAGAGAAAAATATGAATCCCCTTCGTGAATTTATTAAAGCTTTGCGCTTCACCCTCATTATTTGGCTATTAGTAGCGGTAATTTATCCCTTTTCCATGCTGGCGATCGCCCAAGGAATTTTCCCTAATCAAGCCAATGGTAGTTTAATTCGTAATCCTCAAGGGCAAGTAATTGGCTCTAGCTTAATTGGTCAACCTTTTACTAGCGATCGCTATTTCAACAGCCGTCCTAGCACCACTAACTACAGCACTGCTAATCCTAAAGATGATGCCGCAGGAATTCTAAAAACAGGTGTATCTGGGGCAAGTAACTTAGCTCCTAGTAATCCCGCCCTTCTCGATCGGATTAAAGGTAAGCCCGATCCAGATCCCAAGAAAGCGATTGCAGGCGAAATCCCTCGACTTCAAACTGCAGGAATCACACCCACAGAGGATTTGGTTTATACCTCTGGCTCTAGTCTTGATCCGCACATTACCTTAGAAGCAGCAGCAGCGCAGATACCACGCCTTGCCCAAACTCGTAAAGTATCCCCAGATCGGTTAAAATCTCTGATTTCCGAAAATACTGATGGACGCTTCCTTGGCATTTTTGGCGAAGCAGGTGTGAATGTGTTGAAATTGAATTTAGCATTAGATGCAATTTCTAAACCTTAGTCTTTGCAGTGGTTATAGAATACCCCGTATTCAACCAATTACTAAATAGGTTGTAAGGTAGTGCCTTTAGCCTTAGTTATAATGGTTAGAAAGTTTAATTTAAGTAAGCTATGCGATCGCCAATTCATTATCTTTCTGTTTTTGAATACCTAGAAGCAGAGGCAAAAAGTGAAATCCGTCATGAATACATTGATGGTGAAATCTTTGCGATGGCAGGGGGAAGTAGGAAGCATAACCGTATTTGTCTAAATATTGCTACTAAATTAAGTTCCCATCTGCGTGGTAGTGAATGTAATGTCTTTATGTCAGATATGAAAGTAAAGGTAAAATCCTTACAACAAAATAAGACTATCTTTTACTACCCTGATATTTTAGCCAGTTGCAATCCTCAAGATCAAGATCAGTTTTCCGTGAATTATCCTTGCCTAATTATAGAAGTGCTTTCACCCAGTACAGAAATGATTGATAGAAGAGAAAAGCTGATAAATTATAAAACTATTTCTAGCTTAGAGGAATATGTGCTGATTTCACAGGATCAAATCAAAGTCGAAGTCTATCGTCATGACCTAGCAGGGAATTGGACAAGGGAAGTTTTAGGAAAAGAACACGATTTGCGCTTAAATTCCGTGGATTTAACTCTAACTATGGATAGTATTTATGAAGATGTATTTTAATATCTAATTTAATTAAGCTCATATCCACAGGGCGATCGCGCGGCGGAAAAACCATATAGAGTCAATAAAGTATGCCATATAATAATTACAAGAAAATTGATGAAGTGCTCAGTGAATTCTCTACTACCTATAGCGAGCAGAATTTTATTGAGATTTCCGATATCCAAATCCCCTCATACTTTGAATCTGAGATTGATTTAACCTTAACCGAAGGCATATATAAAAATTCAGAATATGCGATTTGCGAAACTCTAATTTATCCAATGCTGCGAGAGATCTGGAAGCTCTATAAAATGGATTTATTGCTATGGAGTCATCAACCACTCAATTATGATGCTAACCTCTGCGGTATTCCTGACTATATGGTGGCAAAGCGATCGCCAATGGGTAAAATCTTCTTAGAAAAGCCATTTCTGATCATTGTGGAAGCAAAAAAGGATAACTTTGAAGAAGGTTGGTCACAGTGTATTGCCGAGATGATTGCTGCTCAAAAAATCAATCAAATCTCCGCCCCTGTATTTGGGATTGTCTCCACTGGTATGATTTGGGAATTTGGAATGCTTAATGCTAATCACTTTATCAAAGAGATCAAAATTTATACGATTCAAAATCTGAAATTACTGTTTGCCGCCCTCAACTATATGTTTGAGCAATCTAAATTACAGTTAGTATTATAAAATTTTTGATTATGAATGCGATCGCCCTATCTCCTCCAATCTCTCCTCCCACTTTAGATGTGATTCCCAATCTATGGACTCCTGTGACATGGGAAGAGTTTCTGCAAATCTCGGTAAATCCTGATTATGAAAAAGCCAAATTATACTACCATCAAGGGCGATACTACCTAGAAATGGGCGTTGGATCAGATCGTGCTTTCGATAACACCGTGATAATTATTTTGCTTTCCATGTTTTGTATAGCTAAAAATATCCCTATCAAAGGACTTACTAACTGTAGCTATCGCAAAAAGGGAGTCCGAGAATGTCAGCCTGATATTTCCTACTACATTGGCGATCGCCTTGATCAAGCTCCCAAAGGAAGTTCTATAGTTGATCTCGATCTAGTTCCTCCTCCTAACTTAGCGATCGAAATTGCTAGTTCATCTCTTGATTTGGATTTAGGAGCCAAACGATTGCTCTATGAAGAAATAGGAGTAACTGAATATTGGGTAGTGGATGTTCAAAATATTAAAATCACAGCCTTTCGGATCCATGGTAATTTGGGGAGCGATCGCATTACCGAATCTCAAGTTATGCCAAAATTACGCCTATCTTTAATCGAAGAGGCTTTGCAACGGAGTCGAGGTGAGGATAATTCTCAAGTTGGGATCTGGTTTATGAATGAGATGCAATCACTATGATCCGAAATCGTCGCGGTAAACACAAGATTTTTATCGGCATGAGTCCTGGCGTGGGCAAAACCTACAAAATGCTTGAAGAAGGACATCGCTTGCGATTAGAAGGAGTTGATGTTGTGATCGGTTTACTGGAAACCCATAATCGGGCTGAGACTATCCAAAAAGCGATCGGGCTAGAAGTAATCCCTCGCCAACAAGTGCAATGGAAAGATGCAACCCTAACAGAGATGGATATTAAGGCAATTATCCAACGCCGACCCCAGCTCGTTTTAGTGGATGAATTAGCCCATACTAATGCCCCTAATTCAGAGCGAGAAAAACGTTATCAAGATGTGGAAATTCTCATAGAAGCAGGAATTGATGTCTATTCCACGGTAAATATTCAACATATTGAAAGCCTGAATGATACCGTGGCAAAGATTACAGGAGTTGTAGTTAGAGAACGGATTCCCGATCGCATTCTTGAAGCAGCCGATGAAGTGGTAGTAGTTGATGTCACACCTGAAACTCTACAGGAACGTCTTAAGGACGGTAAAATCTATGCCTCCGACAAAATCGATCAATCCTTAAATAGCTTCTTTCAACGTCGTCATCTAATTGCATTGAGGGAATTAGCTCTAAGGGAAATCGCTGATAATATTGAAGAAGATAGTGAAGGGAATATTGACGGTAAGAATCCCGAAGGTAGCTTCTGTAATGTTCACGAACGGGTTTTAGTTTGTATCTCCACCTATCCTAATTCCCTACAACTACTAAGACGTGGAGCAAGGGTAACCGCCTATATGCATGGTCAACTGTATGTGCTATTTGTGGATGATCCCGATCGCTTTTTAACTAAATCTGAAAGTCTGCATATTGAGAATTGTCAACGACTGTGCCAAGAATTTAATGGCGAATTTATTAGGATTAGGGAATATAACATTGCGAAAGCGATCGCTCAAACTGCCCAAAAATATCGGATTACCCAAATTGTGATGGGTGAAAGTCAGCAATCTAGATGGCAGATGCTATTGAAAGGCTCCCTAACTCAAAAAATTCTGCGCCAGCTTAAAAATGTGGATATTCATATTATCTCCACTAGCGATCGCCCTAATGGCATTGGGGAATAAATCTCGGTCACCTGTAATCAAGTAGTTTGTTTGCCAATTAATCACTAATTCTTTTCTCAGCCCTTTGAGTGATTGGGACTCAGGCTTACGCTACTACTCCTTTGGAGGCACCAGGGTAGAAATACGATCAGTTTTCTTGTTGATGGTGGACTTCCTCCTGACCCGACAAATCCCAATGAGGTGATCGGGTTGTTTCGTAAGGGTATAAAGCAATATCCAAATGTCTTTAAAGATTCAGTTATAAATTTATTTTTATAATTTTAGTAATTAGTAACACAGATTCAAAGAGGGGCGATCGCTTTTAGTTTCAAGTCAGGATGATCGGATTCTACTTGATTGAGATTCCAGATATTTTTGAATAATAGAACAGGGCGATCCAAGCTATCCTTGACCACAAAGGTATTAAACAAACGACCAACTTCTTCTAAAGCTTCCCAACCATCTTCCACCCAACGGGCAACCGAATAGGGAAGAGTATCCAAGAGGGTTTCCACACCATATTCGCTTTGTAAACGGAACTGCACTACTTCAAACTGCAACTGTCCGACTGCACCGAGGATGGGATCGCGTTTAGCATCATCAACAGAATACATAATTTGAATTGCCCCTTCTTCTTTGAGTTCAGAAACCCCTTTACGGAATTGCTTAAACTTTGATGGTTCAGGCGATCGCAAGTAAGCAAATAATTCAGGTGAAAAAGTCGGAATTCCTGCAAACTTGAATTTTTTAGTCCCACAAATCGTATCCCCGATCGCAAATGTGCCAGGATTATTTAAACCAATTACATCTCCAGCGTAGGCTTCGTTAATAATCTCTCGGTCTTGTCCAAAGAGCTTTTGAGCGTGGGAAAGGCGGACAGTTTTACCACTTCGTACATGATTAACAGTCATATCTTTTTCAAATTTACCTGAACATACTCGGACAAAGGCAATGCGATCGCGGTGCTTGGGGTCCATATTCGCTTGCAGCTTAAACACAAATGCCGAAAACTCTTCATCTGTCGGCGTAATTTCACCAATGGTGCTAGGGTGGGACACAGGTTTCAGAGCGTGTTGCAAGAATGCTTTGAGAAATAATTCCACCCCAAAATTGGTCATCGCACTACCAAAGAAGATCGGAGTCATCTTGCCAGAATGCATATCACTTTCATTCCACTCGGCTCCCATGGTTTCTAAAACTTCAATATCCTCTAAAAATTGAGCATAGAGATCGGGATCAATAATTTCGGCAAGGCGGGGATCGTCAAGGAGCATAATTTCCACATCCGCTTCCCTTTGTCCATGTCCACTGCGCTTAAATAAATGTACAGTCTGACTCTCCCGATCAAAAACTCCCTTAAAGCGATCGCCTGTCCCAATGGGCCAATTCATAGCGTAGGGAATTAAACCAAGTTCTTTTTCAATCTCATCTAAAAGTTCTAGGGGTTCACGGGTGGGGCGATCGAGCTTATTAATAAAAGTAAAAATGGGCAGCCCTCGCAATTTGCAAACCTCAAATAACTTCCGAGTCTGGGTTTCTAAGCCCTTGGCAGCATCGACTAGCATGACCGCATTATCAGCCGCAGCTAGGGTACGGTAAGTATCTTCACTAAAGTCTTTGTGTCCTGGGGTATCCAGTAAATTTATACAGCAATCCATGTAGGAAAACTGCAAAACCGTAGAAGTAATCGAAATCCCCCGTTGTTGTTCTAATTCCATCCAATCAGACGTAACATGACGCTGAGAGGCACGAGCTTTGACTGCCCCCGCAAGGTGAATGGCTCCCCCATACAGCAATAGCTTTTCTGTGAGGGTGGTTTTACCCGCATCGGGGTGGGAAATAATGGCAAAGGTGCGACGGCGATCGACTTCTTGGACTAATTCTGGCATTTATTTATTTGTATTCTGCTTTTGATTATAGATGATGGGGTGAATAGCTATTTGTTGTTTTTCTCTCAATTAGGTAGCGATCGCAGAACTATAATCTGGTTTAAGATTTCAAGTATTAAGCCATGTATCCCTTCCAAAAATTGTTAAGCCAATGATTAAGACTGTAGTTAAAAATTCTATGATACTTGCATCACTAAAGCTTTTTAGTAGTAGATCGTATTATTAAAATTACTGTAAAAATGAAAACTCATCCTTTAGTTTCGGCGATAAAAGCATCCACCATTTTTTACTATATTCTCTTAGCAGTATTTTATATTGTTAACATCAGGTTTAGGATTCCTTCCCCTATATTTATTGGCGAAATAACTTTTTCAATCCTTTTCTATTCTTTCAGTACTACTTATCTTATCTATAAACAAGTTTTTATTAAGGAATGTGAGCCTCAGGATATCCCTCTAAATAATAAAAGGTTTGCAAAAACCATCGCTGAAATGGAGGAGCAGTCAAAAAATTTAGAAAGGCTTGGTTTTGAAAAAATTGATGGGTTTTATTTACAGAGAAATTTTGATTGGATTGTATTTGTTTATAAGCACAAGGAGGAAGAAATATATTTATCACTACTTAAGGCGATCGGCAAAGCTACAATTGTGTGGCTATCTTCAGAGCTTAAATCTGGGTGTTGGCTATACACAAATTCAGTGATGTCAAATTTGCCGAGAGTAGATAGATTTTATGGGCAGATAGTTCCAAGTGGAAATTATGGAACCATGTTAGAGGTGCATCGGGATGGTCTAGAAGTTTTTAGCGATCGCGGACATTTTCCAGTGGTTTTAGAATCTACGCCTGAAGCAATTCGAGATACCTTTGTAAACAATGAAAGAGATGCTATAAGAGAAGTACTTAAAGTTCCGTTTTGGTATGTTAAGTCTGTTTTTTGGAATCTCTCTAACGTAGGTAAAAAATACTGTCAACCATTACGAAATCAAGTTCAAGCGAAGACTGTAGAAATTCCAGAGATTTAAATTTAGTCCTTGTTATTTTTCGATTTTCTCTCACTGTGGCGATCGCCCAGTTAAAGTTTAGTTAAATTCAATCTAAACTCCACTTAAGGAATCCTCGAAAAGCTTACTGAAAGACAGATCTGCCGATTTACCGAAAAAACAGTCTGTTTTTTGAGGTGTTTACCCAGTCAGCTTCTCAGAAGTTGATGAATAATTCAGGTTAAATTAAGGTTGGTAAATTTAGTCTATAAAACAATAAACAATAAATTAATGCAAAAACTATCTTTAATTAAAACGGCTGTGATTTTACCTTTGATTTTGGTTATGGCTTGGAACTCTGGAAACACTGGGAAATCAGTGGCGATGGCAGAAACTGTAGCAAATACCTTAACCGTAACTGGACAGGGCGATCGCTCTATTCCCACGACCAAAGCTAGGGTGATGATTGCGATCGCAGTTGAAGCCAAAACTGCTCAAGAAGCCCAATCTGAGGTCGCCCGCCGTACTAATGCCGTGATTACAGAACTTAAAAACCTGAAGGTGGATAAACTGCAAACCACTAATGTTTCCCTCAATCCTAAAATTGAATTTGAGAATAACAAACAGCGTCAAGTTGGATTTATTGGAGAAACTTCCATGAGTTTTGTCACCAGCATAGAGCGTTCTGGGCTGACAATTGATCGAGCGATCGCCACAGGAGCTAATCGAGTTAGTCAAATTACTTTTAGTGCTGAAGACGAAACAATTCAGGCTGCCCGTAATTCTGCCCTACAGGATGCGGTCAAAGATGCTCAAAAACAGGCAAATGCCATACTTAGTTCTCTCAATCTTAAACCTCTATCAATTCGGACAATTCAAGTTAATGGCGATCGCCCCCAAGGAATTATCACCAACCGCCTTATGAATGCTGCGGCTGCCCCTCCTACCTCCATAATTGCTGGAGACCAAACAGTGCAGGCTTCTGTAACCCTAGAGATTATGTACTAACTCAGCTATGGGGTAAAGCCAAAAAACATGAAAGCTCTAAATTATTAATTCCTTGCGATCCTATCCAAACCTTTTATTTGGTTTAATACTGACATTGTTTGAGATTAAAATAGAGCTTCATCTTTCAGGATTTGTCAAGGTTAGTCTGCTTCCTATGGTCTCATTAAATTTATTGCAACGTGGTGTAGTCGAAGTTTTTCCTAATAATGCTAATGAAAATTTAGAGGCAAGAATAACAGCAAGCGGCGGAACCCATACCGAAAGTAATCGCCCACTTAGAATTAAATTAGGTATTGATCCTACCCGTCCCGACTTACATTTAGGGCATACTGTAGCTCTACGGAAATTACGCCAGTTTCAAGATGCTGGACATATAGCCGTTTTGATTATTGGTGATTTTACTGCCCAGATTGGTGATCCTACGGGTAAATCCGAAGCTCGCCCCAGACTGACCCCAGCCGAAGTGACGCACAACGCTCAAACCTATTTAGAGCAAGCCAAAAAAGTTTTAGATTTTAGTAGCGATCGCCTAGAACTAAGATACAACAGCGCATGGTTAGGTAAACTCAACCTCCAAGATATTACTACTCTGCTTACTAGCATGACCGTAGGACAAATGTTGGCAAAGGAAGGTTTCTCAGAAAGATACGAAAAAGGCACTCCCATCTATCTTCATGAATTCCTTTATCCATTAATGCAGGGTTATGATTCTGTAGCGATCGCTTCAGATATTGAACTTGGTGGAACCGATCAAAAATTTAATATTCTAGTTGGTAGAGATTTGCAAATTAAAGAATATCAAAAAGGACAATTGGGAATGTTACTGCCCTTATTAGTGGGCTTAGATGGAGTCCAAAAAATGTCTAAGTCTTTAGATAACTATGTCGGCTTAACTGAAGATCCTCTTTCCATGTATTCCAAACTCGAAAAAGTGCCTGATACACTGATTAAAAGCTACTTTGAGTTACTTACAGATGTAGATATAAATTCTTTATCCGCAAATCCCAGAGAAAATCAGAAGAAACTGGCTTTAACTATAGTTAGTCAATATCACAGCCTTGAAGTCGCCCTTCAAGCCCAACAGGATGCCGAAAGTATCGTCTTATCAGGCAACACCACCAACTTAGGCGAGATTCCAGAGTTTGATTTGGCTAGCATTACCTTCCCCGTGCCTTTATTTTATCTGCTCAAAGTCAGCAATTTATGCAAAAGTAATAGCGAAAGCCGCAGCCAGATTAATAATGGAGCAGTGCGCTTAGAAGGTGAAAAAATTCAAAATCCTGATTTTAGTTTCACTGCGATCGCTGAGCTATCAGGAAAAGTATTACAGGTGGGTAAAAAGAAGTTTTTGCGCCTAGTGTAAGCCAAAAAATTAGCAATAAAAAAGGGTAAAGTCTTAACTCACCCCAGTTTTTAGCAGATATTACTCTGATTTCTTATCTTCGCAAATTACAAAATAAAGTTAGTAGAAAGGAAGTTAGACTTATGCTCCCTGACAATCTTAGAAATCATTTCTTTATTCGCATCCGCCTGCTTTGCTGCCACAATTGTGCGAATTGAAAATGCCCGTAGGGCATCAGTTACCGAAAGCGTCCCTTCTGCCGAATCCTTTCTGCCATTAAAAGGGAAACTATCTGGGCCACGTTGACATTGGCTATTGATATTCACCCGACATACTTGATTGACTAAAGGATCGAGCAAACTTGCAATCAAATCAGCATCCGTACCAAATATACTCACCTGCTGTCCGTAGTCAGAGTTCACAATATACTCAATCGGAGTTTCTAAATCATCAAAGGGAATAATGGGAATGACTGGACCAAACTGCTCTTCTCGGTAAAGTTTCATCTGATCGTTGGCAGGATAAAGCACCGCAGGATAGAAGAAGGTTTCATTTACTGTCCCGCCCCCAGCATTAATCACTTCCGCCCCCAAGGATTTAGCATTTTCTACCAATTCCGTAAAATACTCGGCTCTACCTTCAGGTAATGGCGTAATGGTAACTCCTTTTTCCCAAGGCATCCCGCATTTAAGTTGATTTATCCCTTCAGTAAATTTTTCTAAAAATATATCAACAATATCTCGATGCACAAATAGGATTTTCAAAGCCGTACAACGCTGCCCATTATAGGAAAGAGTACCTAAAATACATTCCTTTACCGCTAACTCCAAATCTGCATCTGCCAACACAATTCCAGGGTTTTTAGCTTCTAAGCCCAAGGCACAACGCAGACGATGTAAGCGAGGATGTTGTTTCTTGAGGTTGTCAGCAGCTTTACTAGAACCAATGAATCCCAAAATATCAACTTTACCCGTGGGCATAAGCGGTGGAATGATCACGCTTCCCTGTCCATATACAGTATTGACTACACCAGCGGGGAAGCAATCTCGAAAAGCTTCTAATAAAGGATAGTAAAGCATTACCCCCGGTCTTGGTGGCTTGAATACCACAGTGTTTCCCATGATTAGGGCAGGGATAAAGATGCTAAAGGTTTCATTCAGGGGATAGTTGCAAGGACCCATACATAAAGCTACACCCAAGGGCGATCGCCTAATTTGCCCAATAATTCCCTCTTCAATCACAAACCGTGAAGAAGCTCGATCTAAATCCTTAAGCGCATCTATAGTTGCCCCGATATAGTCGATAGTACGGTCAAATTCCTTAACTGAATCTTGATAGGATTTACCAATTTCCCACATTAGAATATTGACGATTTCTGTCCTTTTTTCCCGCATCCGATAGGTAAATTCTTGAATATGCTCAATTCTCTGACCTACGGACATAGTTGGCCACACACCACGACCTGAGTTATAGGCTTTTACGGCTGCGTCTAATGCTTGGAGAGACTCAGTGGTCGTGAGCAGGGGAAATTGCCCAATAATTTTTGATATCAGCCCATTTTCCGTATTGATATAAATTGGCGATCGCGCTTCCTGTAATGCTCCTTCCCAATAACGCAGTTCACCATCAATGAGGTAATGCCTTTGGATAATTGGCGCACCTAATTTAAATTCGGGAGGAATACTGGACTCGTCTGGAAATATGGTTTTAATTTGATTTATTTGCATAGCTTTGGATTTCACCAAGACGACATCTAGATATTCGCACTTATGTGGGTAACTAACTCAGTCTTTAAGATTGACTAAATAGTTCATAGGCTAAATTAGAATTTTGCGCTAACCTAAGTATCATCAGTGCAACCCAAAAGTACAGTCAAAAATAGATGCATAAACAGATCAAGATCATAGTTGCCTCCTGTCTCGGAGCGATCGCTACTACTCTAGTTACCTCTCTAAATAACTCTGCTTCTGCTGCTCCTATCAATAATCCAGTTAATAGTTCGGTTAATCAGAGTAAAGCAAATCTAGCTCCTCAAGGATTAGTTAAAGCGATCGCCAATTTAGATGGTGCTGCTAGTAAACAAGACTTAAAGAGGGTGATGGAATTTTATCCCGATAGCTTTAAGCAGGGAGACGGCTTAACTAAGCAAAAACTGCGAGAATCGCTAGAAGCACTATGGCAAAAATATAAAGATATTCAATACCAAACTGAAATTATCAAAGTTGAACCCAAGGGTGACACTTACATCGTGGAAACCATGACCAAAATTAGAGGTACCCATGGACAGGGGGAATCTCAATTTAAGCTGGTAGCAACTTTAACCTCAGTGCAGACCTATCAAAATAAAGGTGATAACTGGCAAATTTTGCGCCAAGATATCCTGACCGAAAGAAGCACCCTAATTTCAGGGGAAAATCCACCCACAGTAGAGCTACGCTTACCTCAAGTAATTGGGATTGGAAGACAGTATGCCTTGGATGCGATCGTCACAGAACCATTAGAGGCAAGCCTATTACTAGGAGCAGTGGTCGAAGAAAAAGTAAATGCTAGTAACTTTATCAAAGATGTCACCATTGATCTAGAAGCGCTGAAATCTGGGGGCATATTCAAGATTGGACAAGCTCCCTATAATGAGGGCGATCGCTGGATTTCCGTAGTATTAGTCAGGGAAAATGGTATATCTATAAATAGCCAAAGGGTGCGAGTCAGCAAAGATTTAGTCGGTGGGCAATATACACCCCTACCTGAAACTGGCTCCATAAGGATTAGAGTCCCCTCAGGACCGAAAAAGCAAACGAGAATACTCTAGTTTTTTGGCTAAAAATTGCAAAGAAACTAACATTTGTAAAGAAAGTTTGAATTTTTAGGAATAAATTCAGTATAATGCTTTCAGTTTTGTAATCCTAATCACATACAAGAGTTGTAATAGGAGGTAATGAAGTTGGCAAGGAGACGCAAGCGGAAAAGCAGACGTCGTCAAGAAGGGCGTAAGATTCTGGAGCATATTCCTCAGTTTAATATAGACAGTGGTGAAGACAAGCCCGTAACAGCGGCGCGGAAGTTTATCCACTCAGCAGGAATATTGCCACCCGCATTATTGTTGGTAAGGCGGAATGAGCATACTACGGATCGGTACTTCTGGGCGGAGAAAGGCTTATTTGGGGCACAGTATGTTGAAGAAAATCATTTCTTATTTCCCAGTTTGAAGCCCCCAGAAGAAAAGGAAGAATTTGAGATGGTGGCGGGTATGCGCTAAACTTTCTTGCTCAACTCAATTAATATTCTCTAGTCCATATTATTTCAAGCTCAAGCAAGCTTAAGTACTGTGGAATTTTTTTGTGCGTAGATTAGGAAGGAAGTTAAGGCGTGAAAAAATCTGACTCAGTTATAATAATTTAACTAAAACTTTATAGAATCATGACCATAACCCCTCTTGCTCCTACCTTCAACCCAGAAACTGAGATCTTAGGAAGTCGTCCCGATCGCCTTGGGAGATTTGGTAAATTCGGTGGAAAATATGTGCCTGAAACTCTGATGAGTGCTTTAAGTGAGTTAGAGGTGGCAGCTAAGTATTATCAGCAAGACCCTGACTTTATCAAGGAGCTAGATGGGTACTTAAAGGATTATGTGGGTAGACCTAGCCCTCTATATTTAGCAGAGCGTTTAACAGCTCACTATGGTACAGCTCAGATTTATCTCAAACGGGAAGACCTCAACCATACAGGGGCGCACAAAATTAATAATGCCCTTGCACAAGCACTTTTAGCGGTACGGATGGGCAAAAAACGCATTATTGCGGAAACAGGAGCAGGACAGCATGGGGTCGCTACAGCCACAGTTTGTGCCAGATTTGGCTTAGATTGTGTGATCTATATGGGTGTCCATGACATGGAGCGGCAATCTTTAAATGTATTTCGCATGAGACTAATGGGGGCAGAGGTACGTCCTGTTGCCTCGGGGACTGGAACCCTTAAAGATGCTACCTCTGAAGCAATTCGGGATTGGGTGACAAATGTGGAGACTACCCATTATATTCTCGGTTCGGTAGCAGGTCCCCATCCTTATCCCATGTTAGTTAGAGATTTTCATGCCGTAATCGGAAGAGAAACTAGACAACAATGTCTGGAAAAATGGCAGGGCTTACCTGATATTCTCCTAGCCTGTGTAGGTGGTGGATCGAATGCCATGGGCTTATTCCATGAATTTGTAGATGAAAAGAGTGTAAGACTAATTGGCGTAGAAGCGGCAGGGCAAGGCGTAGATACGGATAAGCATGCTGCCACTTTAACCCAAGGTAGAGTTGGGGTTTTGCATGGGGCGATGAGCTATTTACTCCAAGATGCTGATGGTCAAGTTCAAGAAGCCCATTCCATTAGTGCAGGTTTAGATTACCCTGGGGTGGGCCCAGAGCATAGCTATCTCAAGGATTTAGGTCGGGCTGAGTATTATAGTGTGACTGATAGGCAAGCTCTGGAAGCTTTTCAACGTTTATCTAAGCTAGAGGGAATTATTCCCGCCCTAGAAACCTCCCATGCGATCGCCTACCTCGAAACTCTAATGCCGCATTTAAGCTCTGATCTTAAGGTGGTAATTAATTGCTCTGGACGGGGTGATAAAGATGTCCAAACTGTGATTAATGCCATTGAATTGTAATTTAAATTGTAAACTAGTCTGCAAATTTAACTCTAGGATATGAGTTCAAATAAAAGTTAGTCGTTTATACTCGTAGATGATCTAGCTATTTTGTTAAGCTTAGTAAACTAGATTTAGTAAACTTATTATTCATACGGAGTTTTTGTGATGAGGCGTGTGACAACACAGTGGCTGTTTTTATCAATTCACCTAGCAGCTATGCTCTTTGGACTAGCGGGGTTGTTGTTAGTGCTGCCCCATCCTGAATTTATTGAAAACCTGTCTGAGGTAGGCTTACAAGTCTTTGCATGGGGAATGTCGGGTGGTGGAGCTTTTTACATGATTGTCGGAGCGATCGCCGTTGCGATTTATGGTTGGAAAACTCTAGGAGCCAAGAGACTTTTAACTTTTTTGATTCCATCAGTGGGCATTTCTCTGACGAGTGAGCTGTTAGGGACAAGTACAGGATTTCCCTTTGGTAAGTATGGCTATTTAAGTGGACTAGGGGCAAAAATTAGTGACTTAGTGCCCTTTACGATTCCCCTCTCATGGTTTTACATGGGTTTTGTCTGCTTTGTCATTGCCAATGTATCTTTACGGTATGGAAATCACTGGATGCATAAATTAGAGGCGATCGCATTGGGGGCATTAATGTTAACCTCTTGGGACTTTGTGCTAGATCCAGCCATGAGTCAAGCTCGGTTTCCTTTTTGGGAGTGGGGTCAGTATGGCGCATTTTTTGGGATGCCTCTGCAAAACTTTGCGGGCTGGATGGGAACAGGAGCATTATTTATGGCAGTAGCTGCGATGCTGGGTGGAAAAGACTCTCAACCAGTTTTAACCAAACAACAGCTTAATTTCCCAGTCGTAATGTATTTAGGGAATTTTATCTTTGCCTTGGTGCTTAGTCTATCAGCAGGGATTTATATTCCTGTATTGCTAGGTTTATTGCTTGGCGTAGCTCCAGTTTTAGGACTATGGAGTTTAGCATCAGATCAAGATGCAACTGTATCTCAAACCTCAGCTTTTACAAGCCAACCCAAGACGATTCTTTCTCCATCGGCAGTAAAGGCAACTGCATTAAAGTAACCATAGCTAGGGCTTGCTGAAAAAGACTACAGAGCCAAAATAGATGCCACAGAGCCCGAAAATGGGATATTCGGAGTTGGATTCCAAAATTTACACCGTAGTGCAAGGTTTTTGAGCCTTTATATGCAATAACCTTGCACCTGTTTGGCAAAATAAGAGCCGAAATCCTCTTCAGACTTAGGTTTCGCTTTATTCAGGAAGCCCTAGCTATATTTCTCTCAAAATAGAAAAAAGTCCTTCATATTGCGGTGAGGGACTTTTTTGTTTAACTGCTTACAATAATGAGCTAATAGGGTTAAGAAAAATCTAGGCGAGCTAGGGTCATAAACTGCTTTTGAGAAGTTAGTTCAGGTTCTCCATCTTGGGGATGTCTTTGGGTATAGGTGCCATCTGGTTTCAAGTCCCATGCTTGACGATTATCAGCTAAGGTAATATCCAAAATTTGTTTAAGGTCTTTAATTAACCCTTGGTCTTCAATTGGAGTGATTACCTCCACACGGGTATCTAAATTGCGGGGCATCCAGTCTGCACTGCCGATAAATATTTGTTCCTGACCGCCATTGCTAAAGTAAAAGATGCGAGAATGCTCTAAAAATCTACCGATCACGCTCATTACCTTAATATTTTCACTTAAATCTTCGACTTGAGGGCGGAGACAGCAAACACCTCTGATAATTAAATCAATCCTAACTCCAGCTTGGGAGGCTTTATACAGAAGGTCAATGATTTGAGGATCGACGAGGGAATTCATCTTCATAATCATGTAGGAGGAATGCCCAGAGTGATGGTGTTGGATTTCACGCTCAATCAGTTCGATAAAGCGATTACGCATGATCACTGGAGCTACTAGCAATTTGCGATAATTTTCTTGGCGGGAATATCCTGTGAGATAGTTAAATAAATCTGTTAGGTCTGCGCCGATATCATCACGACAGGTAAAAAGTCCTAGATCACTATAAAATCTGGCGGTTTTGGGATTGTAGTTACCTGTGCCAATGTGCATATACCTGACTAAGCGATCGCCTTCTTGACGCACGACCAAAGCAGTTTTTGTATGGGTTTTGAGGTTTTTAATTCCATATACAACATGAACTCCAGCATTTTCGAGTTTTTTTGCCCAGAGAATATTATTAGCTTCATCAAATCTGGCTTTTAGTTCTACCAATACAGCCACTTGTTTACCATTTTCAGCAGCACGGATGAGAGAATGCACAATGGGCGAATCTCCAGAGGTACGATAGAGAGTTTGTTTAATTGCTAAAACGTGTGGATCATCAGCAGCTTCTTCAATAAACCTTTGGACACTAGAAGTGAAAGATTGGTAGGGATGATGGACTAATATGTCATGGTTGCGGATAATGTCAAAAATACTGGAAGAACCATTATCTTTCATCAAAGGGTGCGTCACCGATCGCCAAGGTCGGTCTTTATATTGAGGTAAGGGCAGAAAAGCGATCGCCATCAAATCTCCTAAACCCACTAAGCCATCAATATCGTAGACATCTGCTTCAGTAAGTCCCAACTGTTTAATTAAATTAGAGCGGATATCCTCAGGAGTTTGGGAAGAAATCTCTAGCCTTACCACGGCTCCAAATTTTTGTTTTCGGAGTTCGGCTTGGAGGGCTGAGATTAAATCATCGGCTTCATCTTCTTCAATATCCAAGTCGGCATCACGGGTAATTCTGAAGGGATAATATTCTAAAATTGCCATCCCCGGAAATAGAGCTTCTAAATTATGAGAAATTACCTGTTCTAATGGCACAAAAGTATGGGGTTCCTTGGGAATTGCCACAAAGCGGGGGAGTAAGTGGGGAACCTTGACACGGGCAAAGAATTTTTCTTGGGTTTCCTGATCTTGAACTACGACGGCTAAATTAAGACTGAGATTAGAAATATAGGGAAAAGGATGGGCTGGATCGACGGCAAGGGGAGTTAAAACTGGGAATAGCTTATCGTAGAAATATTGCTTGAGATAGCTATGATGCTTAGAGTCTAGGTCGGTGTAATTCAGAATATTAATATTTGCGTGCTTCAGTTCATGGCGCAGGTGATACTCAAAGCTCTGATGTTGCATTTTAACCAAAGGCGATAAAACCTGATGAATAGATTTTAACTGGGCTTCAGGCGTAATCCCGTCATCGGTGAGGATTTCTCCTTCTTCATTAATCTTCTTTTTTGTCCCTGCTACCCGCACCATAAAAAATTCATCGAGGTTCGTGCTAAAAATTGCAAAAAACTTAACCCGCTCTAATAGTGGAGTTCGAGCGTCAAGTCCTTCTTGTAATACTCTTTGGTTAAAGGCAATCCAACTTAGTTCACGGTTAAAGTAATATTCTGACTTGTTGAAAACTTCTTGATGATCAGACATAAAGCTAGGTTGATGATTTAGAGGACTAATTAAAAATTTTATAGCAGAGTTTCGCCAAACTTGGTTAAGGAAAGGTCAAGATTTCCATGAACCATTTGCAAATACCTGAAGTCTAAGTGGGGGAACACATTGCAGATGGAGAGTTTTAAGTATGAAACGCCTAATCTTAGTAGCGATCGCCTCTATAGTTTCCACAACAGTTATTAGTACATTCCCGTCTCAGGCTTCGGCTAATTATTATGCAAGTCGCATCTCTAACCAACAGCAAAGGATTAACCAAGGCATTCGTAACGGCTCCATTAGCCCTAGGGGATATGCCAATTTATCAAGAAGACAAAATGCCCTAAATGCAGCTGTGCTGAGAGATATTCAAGATGGCAAGGGTTTAACCAGTACTGAAAGGTATAAATTAAATCGCCGTGCCGACAATATTTCTCGCTCTATCTATCTGACGAAAAGAAATTAGCCTGAGCTCACAACTTTTTAGCTCAAATCAATTCAAATCCACACTATTAACTTAGAATTCACAATGAAATTTTCTCAACTTTCAATCATCGCCCTCAATACTCTAGCTCTAGTATTTTTAGCTCCAGCGATTGCCTTTAGTCAACCTATGCGCCCTGGGTTTAATTCCAATCTAACCGAAGCCCAAAAAGTGCAGATGAAATCTTTAAGAGATAGCACTCGCAGCCAAATTGATGCAGTTTTGACTGATGCTCAAAGAACTCAACTAGAAAATGCCCTCAAGTCTGGGACTAAGCCCCGTGAAGCCATGCAAGCTTTAAACCTCTCCGATGAGCAAAGATCTAAGCTACGGGCAATTAAAGAATCGGAAAAGACTCAAAGGCAAGCTTTATTAACGCCTGAACAAAGACAAAAAATGACCGAACTTAGAAGCAATCGCCCTAAATTAAATCTCAGCCCAGAGCAAAGGCAAAAAATGCAAGCGATTAGGGAAAATACCCGCCAAAAAATTTCTAGTGTTTTAACTAGCGAACAGAAAGCCCAACTTGATCAGGATCGAAAACCTGGCGATCGCCGCCCTAAATGGGATTCATTAAATCTTCAACCTGAACAAAAAGCCCAAATTAAAGCGATTAGGGAAGCCTCTAATTCAGAAATCAAGGCTATTCTTACTCCTACCCAGTTACAGGAGTTTAACCAACGGGGCGATCGCCGAGCAAATCTCAGGAATTCGAGCGTTAAGTAATAAAAGAAACTATAGGGGCGGAAAAGTTTTTATAGCAGTGGCTAACTAAAGCAGATAGTTAAAATCAACATAGCTGGTTTTAATTATAGTTAATCCCTAAGATTAAATTATTAACAAGCCTGCCCTTAGGTTTTGGGTATCTCTTTAATGATCGTTTGATCAACTGAGTTATTAATTAAACCTGCCTCACCAATCAAAGTAGGAGTTTTGGAGTTGATTTGTGCCATTAGGCTTGCCATCTCGATCGCATTCATGGCATAGTCCCAACCCTTATTACTCTTAATTCCTGCCCTTTCTAGAGCTTGTTGCATTGTATCGGCGGTGATAATCCCAAAGATCACAGGCACACCTGTTTGCAAAGATGCTCCAGCAATTCCCTTAGACACCTCTGCGGCTACATAGTCAAAATGGGGAGTATCGCCACGAATGATCGCTCCCAGGCAAATTACGGCATTGTAACGTCTGGTCATAGCTAGTTCACGGGCAACTAGGGATATTTCAAAACATCCTGGTACCCAAGCATAATCTACTTGTCCATGGCGATCGCTACTGATATTAATGCCATGACGTTGAAGGGCATCTTGACAGCCTTGCAATAATCTCGTCATGATTAAATCATTAAAGCGACCAATGACGATCGCAAATTTTAAGTCTTCGGTTCGGGTAAAGCTTCCCTCAAAAACGGTCATTTTGTAAATTTTAGAATAAAGATTTAAGCTACGAAAGCGTTAAGAATACCCACAATTACTACTAACAAACCCCAAATAACTGAGCCAATTAGCAATAAAGGTTTAGATTGATTCCAATTACTTGGTGAAGCATATGCAACAGGCACGCCGATTACCATTACAAATGAAAATAATACGAGAGCTGCCAATAAAAGTTGAAACACGATTGTCATAGATGTCTCCTAAGTCTGTTTGTAAAATTTTATTACTATTTTATGAAATGCACTAAACCCGATAATCTAACTAACTTAGCAGAAAAAGCTACACTTACCCTACAGATAAATAAAGATTTACGGGATTGTATACTTACAGCGATGAACTTAGTGACGGCTCCTAGCTTCTACTAATCCCCAACTAATAATCATGAATCATAAAGATTTACCGATTTACCAACTGCCAGTTTCAAAAAATCCACTCTCAAAAATTAATCCTAAAAATTTAACGCTCATTTAGTCATAATCTTTTTCCAACTGATATGCTAAAACTGTTTTACTCTTTCTAAGTAACTAAGGTACTATTCATGGCGCAAGCAACCGATTTACTAACTACAAAAGAAACCTTCTCCAACGGCTCTAATGGCTTGAGTAGCAACATCAGTGATAGTAGACCTTGGGGTTCATTTACAATTCTCGAAGAAGGTCGGGGTTATAAAATTAAGCGGATTGAGGTAAAGCCAGGGCATCGTCTCAGCCTGCAAATGCATCATCACCGTAGCGAACATTGGATTGTAGTTTCAGGTACGGCTAGAGTTACCTGTGGTGAGCAGGAAATTATTATTGGGCATAATCAATCTACTTATGTACCTCAATGCACTCTCCACAGACTCGAAAACCCTGGGGTGATCCCGTTAGTAATTATTGAAGTTCAAAATGGCGAATATCTGGGAGAAGATGACATCATTAGATTTCAAGATGACTATTCTCGCGCCGAAAAGAAATGATCACTCTAAAGTATGGAGTTTTCCGAAGGGTTGATTTTTAGCTTGGCAGCGAACACCCTGCCATGTACCGATAGATTATGGGCCTGATACCAAATATAAGCCTGGCTAGCGATCGCCTCAGCAACTTCTAAATCGATTCTCCCTATATGGCGATCAGCTAGCAATAGATGTTTCCCCACTTCTATCCCGTCTGGCTGTTTTTGGTTTTGATAAAATACTCCTACAGGCAGAACTGCGTGGGCACAGTAAGCTGCAAAAATTGTAGACTTGCCTAAGAACTCGGTAGGATAGTCTAAAAAACCTGCGATCGCCTCTGACAAATATTGACTAATCTCCTCCTCACTTCTAACGCCAACAGCCGTAACCATAATCTGATTAACCAAAGGTAGCTCAAATCCTAATGCAGAGCCAATATCAATAATCTCTGTGATTTCTAAATCTCGGCAAGTACTTTCTAAATGGCAGAGCGATCGCCTATAGGCATGACACCTCCAACCTGCACTACCAAATATGACTAATCTCCGTTGTCGTTGACGCAAAGGTATAGGCTGATTTAGCTCGCCTACGTTAGAAAATACGGGTAGTTGATCGACTCGACCATGTTTACCTGCCATAACTTGAGATATTTTGATTTTGTAATCTTCTCGGCTAGTAATTGAGCGATCGCTTAGTCTAACTAGTCTTTTAAACAGATTTTGCTGTAATGGTGATGTCCAAAATGCACTTGACCAAATCATCCCATTGGCATATAGCTCATGAAACATCGTTACCAGATCAGCATTAGGCGATTTTTGATACCAAGTTGCTAACCCATCAATTAGCCAAGTTGGACAGCCACGACGGGCATAACCATAGCCAACATAATGTAGTAAAACTTTTTCTGAAGAATCTAGGGCTTTGATTAAACTTTGGGAGTTACGTTCTTGAACTTTTTCAACTTCAAATCCATGGATAGATGCCTCCCCGTCCCATGTTGGATCACCCACAATAAACTTTGTATCCAAATCATGGTGAACTCGTAGTTCTAATGCTACCTTTAGCCCATAATCCCCGACTCCATCGATCGCAGGCGGTAATCTAGTTATAATCGTCGTAATTTGAGGCATCACAATCTCTAGTAGTAATAGCAATATTAAATTAATTCATGACGATAAATCGACAAGCAAATCTTAAGGGCAAAAAAGCTCTGGTTACAGGTGGGAGCAAAGGCATTGGTAAAGAGGTTGTCCTAGAGTTAATTCAAGCTGGGGCAAGTGTAGCGATCGCCTCTCGTCATCCCGTAATAGCAGAAGCAGAACTAGAAGGTATTGAGGGCTTAATCAAGGCTTATAGTATAGATTTTTCCGAGCTTAATGGCATTAGTACCAAAGTTAGCGAAATTATTAATGATCTGGAAGGATTAGATATTTTAATTAATAGTGCAGGTATGGCTTACACCGCTGAAATTATCGATACAAGCCTTGCCGATTGGCAAAAAGTAATTAACTTGAACCTTACCAGTGTATTTGAGACCATTCGAGCTGTGATTCCAACTATGCGATCACAAAAAAGTGGCACGATTATCAATATTGCTTCCATTGCTGCCAAACAGGCATTTCCAACGTGGGGAGCCTACAGTGCCAGTAAGTTTGGACTATTGGGGCTAACTCAAGCCCTAGCTGCGGAAGAGCGATCTCACGGCATTAAGGTAATGGCAATTTGTCCAGGTTCCGTAGATACGCCTCTGTGGGATACCCTTGCCCCAGAAGTAGCAGCAAATTTTGACCGCAGATCCATGCTAGAGGCACAAACCGTAGCCGAAATGATTATGACTATGCTCTCTTTACCAGCGAATGCGACAATCCAAGATCTAGTATTAATGCCTAATTTAGGAATTCTCTAACAACTTAAATTACTATTCAGAGTTTAAGTTCTATAGCAGATTGATATAAATTGTTTTAGAATTTAGTAGTGACCTAAGAATTTAGGTTTCCACCATATCCTATATCAAACCTTAGAGTTTGGTCAAAAACTCAAAGCAACTAAGCAAAATGACAACATCTCCAACTCGATCTCCTAGTGTCAAAAATACGGATAAAGTATCTAAAAATGATCACGCTAAAAACGATCACAATGTACTCACAATCAGTAGTAAAAAGCTAATTTCCCATACCATTCGCGAACGCTTAGAGCTTGCAGGGATTCCATACCTAGCAAATGACTCTATAGCCGAGTATTTAACCGACTCTGAGCGTGAGGAACTAAAATTAGAAATTGAAGGCAAGTTGCAAAGTCTGTTTGACTCAATGCTGATTGATACCAAAAATGACCACAACACCCGTGAATCAGCCCATCGGGTTGCCAAAATGTATGTGGATGAGGTATTCAAAGGACGCTATCATCCTATGCCCAAGGTCACAGATTTCCCCAACGCCAAGGAATTAGACGAAATTTATACCTTAGGTCCTATTACGGTTAGATCAGCCTGTTCTCATCACTTTGTGCCGATTGTAGGTCAAGCTTGGGTTGGAATTTTACCTAGCGATCGGGTAATTGGCATTTCTAAATTTAATCGGGTGATCGACTGGGTGCTAAGTCGTCCCCATATTCAAGAAGAAGCGGCGATCATGGTTGCCGATGTGATTGAAGATCTAATTAAGCCAAAAGGGCTAGCCTTTGTGATTAAAGCTCAACATATGTGTATGAGTTGGCGGGGGGTCAAAGAGCCAGAAACTCGGATGGTTAACTCTGTAGTTAGAGGCGCATTTAGGGCCGATCCTTATTTGAAGAAAGAATTCTTTGACTTAATTCGTTCCCAAGGTTTTGGGGAATAATATGCAGCGTGCTTGGCTTTGCTTAGTTTTAATTTTTATGGTTGGCATTTTGGGACTATCTAATCCTGCTAGTGCCAGCCTAAATGACGATCGCTATGATGGAAATATCTTTGCCCTCTATGGGGGAAATGGCTCTCTAATTCCCCCTAGGGTGACTTTAGCTCAATCTTTGAATGATCTAAATCGTCCTGCTTTATTAGTTTTTTACGTGGATGATAGCTCTGACTCTAAGCTCTATACCCCTTTACTAAACCAAGTTCAGGCTTTTTATGGTAAAACCATTAGCATTATTCCCGTGATTGCCGATAGTCTTGATTTGAATCAACCCACGACCGATCCTACCCAAGAGGCATATTACTTTAAAGGAGTTGTACCTCAAACTGTCTTGATTAATAGCGATCGCCAAGTTGTTTTTAATCAAGAAGGAAAGCCTAGTTTTGAAAGCTTAGAAATTCCAATTCGTCAAGTGCTTAATCTTCCTCCCAAGTTTACAATCCCCCAACGAGATGTTAAAGCAAAGCAAATTAACGAGGTCAATCCTTAGTCATAACATTCCAGAATACATAGCCAGTTGATATACTCTTAGAATAAATATGTCATCTCATAGAGTTATCTCAAGTTACTATGAAAAGTCTATGATTAAACAACTTGAAAATACTACTGTTAAGAGCTTATCTTCATATTTATTAGATATATCACTTAGAAATCTAGGACATAGGTATTCAGTAGATATCAATGTAATATTAAGCGAACAAATTGAAACTGAATTTAACAGATGTCTTTTGTCTGGTATCGTGGCTTTTCTTAAATATCTTGGTCAAGAAATTGAAAATATTGATATTGATATTGATCTAGATATATTTGGTGCGTATCTAAGGTCATCAGTTGTTGCAGAAGAAATCTGGCACTTACTCGATCCAGGTTCAGAGATTTTTGATAAAGGGCTGTTGGCAAAGTATGCAGAAGAAACTATATCTCCCAGTTACGGTAAGCCAGTAGAAAAATTAATATTTAATGCTTGGGAAGAATTTCTTAAAGCATTTTCTTTTGCTTCAAGATCGGCACCTGAATTAAGAGAGTTTCTTAGGGCAAGTTATGAAGCAGGAAACTTCAAGGCTTTATCTAACATAGAAGACGTATTAGATAATATGAACACCGCGATAAATAGCTTTAAGGATGAAGAGTTAATGGTTAGCCACGCAATCAAAAGTTACACTGAAGAGTTACAAGAATATAAAACTTGGGCAATTAATTTTTAGTTAAATTAGCATTTTAAATTAAAAGCTTATGTTTGGTAGTGTCAAAGAAACAGTTGCTGATCTTGTTGTAAAAGTCAGTGAGCTTTATCGTGAGCTAGTAACTAATACTGTGCAATTTCAGGAGTTGCGTCAATATACAAAAGAAACTTTGGATGCATTTAAGCATCTTTTAGAGAGGCTAAGTGACAAGCAAGAAGAATCTGAAAAAGATAGAATAAGACGAGAAACTGAACTTTTATCCAAAATCAATGCTTTAGAAGCAAAGCTTGATGCTTTAAGTGAAAAAGCTCTCCATGCCGCCGCAAAAGAAGCTGCCATGCAAGTTTTTGAAAAAATGGCTGCGGAGAGAAAAATAGATAGTTTTTCAAATCAGGATCAACAAGAAGTAAAGCAACTTCCTGACAAAACTACTTAGTATTTATTTTTGGAGTTAGTAGTACTTCGACTGGCAATAAGTATCTTATTTTACTGATTTGGAGATTTTGGCGTAATTGAGTTGTTGGGTAGGCTCGACTTTTAATCCTTGAATTTGCGATCGCCCAAAGGCATATTCTTTATTTTGCCAAAGAGGAATAAAAGGGACATCACGGGCAAGAATTTCTTGAATTTGGGCGATCATTGCCGAACGTTTTTGGGGATTTGTTTCAATGCGTTGTTGAGCAATTAAATTATTGATTTCGGGATTGTAGTAAAAAGAGCCTTGATACTGCGATCGCCCCTTAATACATCCTTTCTCTAAACTACCTTGTTCACAGGTTAAAAATGGTTGCAGGAAATTATCAGGATCGAATACATCAGGAACCCAGTCTAAAAAGAAGGTGGGATATACACCTCGATCCAAGTAGCTATAGGCAGTAGTGGTATCAACTTTTTCTAATTTAATCTCTAAAATCTCGCCGACATCACGGGCGATCGCTGCCTTGAGAGTACTTAACACCAAATCTCCATTACCCGCATATTTGGGTGGATACCAGAAGCTAACTTGAACGGGGTTAGAGTCGCTATATCCTGCTTCAGTTAAGAGCGATCGAGCTAATTTACCATTGCCATCACCATAGAGCTTATAAAAGACTGGGATCGAGTCGGAGAGGGTTTTGGGAACAAGACTATAGAGGGGAATACGTTGATTTTTAAAAACTCGCTCTGCTAATAAAGGTCGATTAATTGCCGCAGCGATCGCTTGCCGAACCTTAATATTATCTAGAGGCGGTTGTTTCACGTTTAGCACCATATACAAAATTACCGAACCTTGATTGGAAGCAATAGTCCAGGCATTTTTTTCGGCATTTACTTCTAAATTATGAATCTGAGCAGGACTGAGGGTCTGCCATGCTACATCCACGCCACCAGTCTTAAAAGAGTTTAATAAATTGGCATTTGAAGATAGAAATTGGAGATCGATGCCATCATTTTTAGGCTTTTTACCCCAATAGTCAGGGAAAGGATTGAGTCTTAAAATATTTCCTTCAACATATTCACCAACTTCATAAGCACCTGAACAGATCAAGCGATTGGGCAGAAATCCTTCGACATTTTTATAAGCCGTAGGGGAAATAGCGGCAGCACCTGTGAAAGCTAGAAGTTTGGGAAAAAATTGCGATCGCTCTTTCAGTTTAATTTCTAATTCCTTCGGGTTAACAGCCTTGATCGATTCCACCACATCCCCTAACAAAAAACTCGGCGCACCACCCAGCTTGATAAACCGATTTAAGGAAAAAGCCATGGCATTAGCATTAAAATTGGTGCGATCGTGAAACTTGATTCCAGTTTTGAGGGGGATTGTATAGGTCAAGCCATCTGCACTAACTACAGGGAAATCGGCGGCGAGTTGGGGAATTAATTCCGTAGTTCCAGATTTGTAGGTATAGAGGCGATCGCAGACATTAAATAAAACATTGCCAGAAATTAGATCGTAGGCATCAGCTGGATCGAGGGTGCGGATATTGCTAGTAGTACCGATCGTAATTCGGGAGTTATTGGCAACTTGGGAATTATTACAGCCAAATAGGAGGGCAGAAAAAAGACCAACTAACAACAAGCTAATTAGGCAGAAATAAATGTTTTTAAGCCTTGGCATTGGTTATTTGACAACCTCTATAAAATTAACGCAAAAATTAACGGATTTAGAGAATTGAATAATTTAGCACAATCCAAAGGTATGTTTTAAGGCGTTATCAATATCCATAGCAGGTAAAACCCCAATTACACGCTGGATTGCTGATAGAGCTACCGTTGCGAGGTTATCGGTCATAACTACTGAGTCAGTGAGGAGTCCTGATTGCTGACCGATCGCAGAATTTAACAACACAGTAACTCTACTCGGATGCCCTGCTCGGTTCATTTGACTAGCGATCATGGCAATAACGACTTGGGGGAAATCAGTTTGAATATTGTCGGCTTGAATAATTAGCGCAGGTCGGATTTTAGCAGATGTCAAGCTGGAATTTGGGAATAGTACCAAAACAACATCATTTCGCCTAAAAAACAGTTTTGGCTGCATCGCAATTGTCATAAACCCTCATTTCTGGACTCAATCAGTTGCAAAGGTGGCTAAATTTCACCACACAGCCTCAAATTTCAGTTTATTAACTTCCCCATTGGGGCTAATAAAAGATAGATCCAACTGCTCGCATTACATCCTAGAGGTCAGTAGGTTTTTCAGTGAGTTCTACTTGCCCGTCCCGATAGATTCCTTCTGATCCTAACTTTTGATAATTGGAGCAAAGTTAAATCATATCAGGGCTTTTTATCCGCTCTTTTTAGATACTTTACTTAAGAAATTTGGGTGCCGCGCTAAATCTTCGACAGAGCTCATCGCAGGCATGTTAATCCATTTTGCTTCGTTATGAAGTTTATCTATGTAAACACAAAATGCTTCTTCATCTTCACGGTGAGATAGGACATAAGCCTTTAGGCTCTTTCTATCCATATCTTGAAAGTTAATTTTATTCATCAATGTAACTCCACTCGCCATTGGGGAAAATTTCAATCTCGTTTTCGTCACCTGCCAAAAGAAAAATATTTTTGGTCCGCTCATCTAGGCGAACTAGGTTTACAGAAATATACATCTTGGTAAAACAAGAGGAAAGCACAAAGCATTGGAATAACTGCTGTTGCGTAGGAATAGTTTAAACCTCCTGTGATTTTTGGCTATGGGCTTAACTACAAGCTACGGGTTCGCCAATTTCTTTAGGAGTAGCAAAGGACGTACCACAACTACAGGATTTACTGGCATTAGGATTGCGAAAACGGAAACCGCCACCCATTAGATCTTCAGTATAGTCCAGTTCCATACCTTGCAATTGCGGTAGGTAGGTATCGTTGATCACGATTTTTACGCCATTGCAGTCATATTCCTGATCCTGACTTTCTAGTTCTTGAGGGAAATCCATCATATAAGAAAGCCCAGAACATCCTCCTTGCTTGATGCCTACTCGTAAAGGAGCAGTGGTAGAGCGTTGGTTTTGCAGGTTTTTAACTCTGGCGATCGCTGAATCAGTAAGAGTAATCATATTATTTTTTGGGCTAATAACTTTTGGTCTGGCTTTTAATCTATTGAACTCTAAATTATATTAGGTGAGAACTACCCCACCTTTAATTTTTAATTAATCGTTATCTGAACTACTCTAGAATTACTAAAGCAATACTTGCCGCCGCAACATTGGTGAAGCCTGCTACCTTAGCTATTTTATAAAATGGGCTGGTTAACGGACATTTATGGACTCCGAATAGTCTTACGGCTTTATCAGCAATAAATCCTGCTTTCAGATGAAAGTCTCTGTGGGTTTTTACGGCTTTGTATAAGAGCGATCGCTTTTGGCAACTCATAATAATTAAGAAATTTTAAGATTTACTCTTGTATTATATCTTTTCTGGAAATTATCTCAGTACTCTTTAAATATAAATACTTTATTAAATAGGTTCTAAGTATTGATAATGCTGAGGTCTAAGGAATTTACGGTTTCACTATGGGATTCGCAAGACTTAAGTCAACTAGAACAAATGATAAAATATTTCCACTATCTCACACTAGGAGGTGAAATTTGATGGCGCTCGCAATCGCAAAATGGAATCTCCAAGATTATCATCAGATGATTGAAACAGGAATACTTGATGAGCGGAAAGTAGAATTATTAAACGGAGAAATTATTGAGATGTCGCCAGAAGGTGCCGCACATTCTTCCTATTGCAGCGAAATCAGCGACTATTTACGCAGCATTTTAGGCGATAGAGCTAAAATTCGCGAAGCTCATCCGATTACCTTACCAAATAACTCAGAGCCTGAACCAGATATTGCGATTGTTAGAAATAGGTCAACATTTTATCGCGATCGCCATCCTTATTCAGAAGATATCTTTTGGCTGATTGAGATTGCCAATTCTACCCTAGCGAGAGATTTAAGTATAAAGAGAGATCTTTATGCTGATGCGGGAATTGAGGAGTACTGGGTAATAAATTTACAAACATCAGTATTAATTGTATTCCGCGATCTAACGACAGATGGTTATCAATCTGCAACCAGTTTTGCAACAGGAATAATCGCTCCGTTAGCTTTTCCAAATCTTGGAATCGATATTCAATGGCTTCTCAATTAACGGATTAACCCGATCGATTCGTCTCAGGGATTTTTTAGGGTTAAACTACTCTGAGGCAACCAATCAGATATTCTTCAAGGGTTAGATAGCTAACTTCAGTGAATATAGATCATAATAGTTCAGAAATATCTAGAGGTTATCTACTTTGGCAGCCAAGCGTTCCATTCCCGTCGGCAAGATTTTCTTTTTTCTCACCACTTTAGCTACAGTTGGTTTGGGCGTTGCTTTGGCTCAGGTTGTCCCACTTCAAAACTTTGATTGGGAAGGATTAAGTAAAGGCAGAAATCTCCAAGAAGTATTTAGTGAAGGTTTAGGACGCAAATTAACTCAGCCCTATCAAATCTTGGTAATGGGAATTGATGGAGCCACAGGCTTTAATAGTCGCAGTGACACTATGCTTTTGGTTAGGGTTGATAATAGCGATCGCCGTATAAATATTCTTTCGATTCCTAGAGATACTAGAGTTGCTATTGATAACTATGGTTATGACAAGATTAATGCTGCCAATGTTTATGGTGGGGCAAAATTAGCTATTTCCACAGTCCAACACAAGTTAAATGGGGTGCAAATTGATCGTTATGTCAGATTAGATAGTTCGGGCTTAGATGAAATTATTGATGCGATCGGGGGTGTGGAAGTGAATGTCTCGAAGGCGATGCGCTATGAAGATAAAACCCAAAAGCTCAGTATCGATCTCCAACCAGGATTGCAAACTCTGAATGGCAAACAAGCCGAGGGATTTATTAGGTTTCGCCATGATGAGTTGGGAGATATTGGCAGAATTAAACGCCAGCAAATAATGTTGCAAGCTCTAAAAGCCAAAATTACCAATCCTTTGATCCTCATGAGTTTACCCCAAATTATTCCAACTATGCAAAAGCACACGGATACTAATTTGAGTTTTGATGAAATGATGGCGATCGCAATTTTTAGTATTAGTCTCAAACCCGATCAAGTTAGTACTGAGTCTCTTGGTGGATATCCCAGTGAGCCTTATCAATTTGATGCTTCCTATTGGTTAGTTGATCAAAGTGATATTAATCAAGCCATTACAGGAAAATTTGTTAGTAATTAATCAGCAATTATTAGGTAATCATTTAAGGCCAGATTTGAGTAGGCGATCGTGATATATTTTTGAGATGTATGTAAAAGCTCAACTATTTCTGGGTATGTCTGTGATTGCAGCGATCGCCTTCGTTGGCTGCATATTTGAAATTATGTCTGGTGAACCTGAGTGGGGAACTATGCCTACGGTTTCAATCTTGGTTTTTAGCTTGCCTTTGACCATTTGGGCTTTTTTGCAAGCAGTTAAACTAGCTAAAGCCTCGATGAATGAGTAAGATAAATGAAAATCTATGATTGGATAGTAGTCGGTGGGGGACTTACTGGGGCAGCCCTAAGCTATGAGCTTTCTGAGGCAGGATTTTCAGTTTTATTAATTGAGCAGGATCAAAACCTTCAAGGTTCAACTCGCTATAGTTATGCTGGGATTCCTTACTGGTCTGGAACTACAGAATTAACCACCCAACTGGCTAAAGAAGGGATTGAGCAGTATCAGCACCTATCGGCAGAATTGGGAAGTGATATTGAGTTTAGAAACATAGATTTATTACTCACGATCGCTGCTGATTCCCCATCTCCTGCAACTATTCGTTCTAAATATGATCATTTTGCCATTCAACCTCAGCTTTTAGATGTTAAGGCAGCCTGTGAATTAGAGCCAACGCTTAATCCTGAGGCAATTTCGGGCGCAATCCATTTTAACCATGCCCATGTAAATCCCGAACTTTTAGTCAAGGCATATCAATCAAGTTTGATGCAGAATGATTGTGAAATTTGTATTGATCAGGTCACAGGATTCCATCACGAAGGCGTTAATACAAGGCATTCAAAATACTACAGTCAGAATGTCGCGGTCTGTGCGGGTGGAGTTGGGAGATCGCTACTAAAAAATGCAGGAATATCCGTCAGGCTATATTTTACCCATGCAGTTGTGATCGAGACTGCACCCTCAAATCTAAATTTACGCTCATTGGTGATGCCTGCTATTACGGAGAGATTTAACCTAGAATCTGAAGCTAGTGTTAATGATCAGCTTTGGAATCTGAGCGATCGCGAACTCTTACCGACTTCTATAGATGTTGGAGCGATTCAATTTAAAAATCGGCAATTTCGCATCGGACAACTGAGCCAAGCCCATACTAATCCCAATTTCTGTCTGGATCTGAACCAAAGTGAAATCTTAATTCGGGAGCAAGTTAAATATATTTTGCCAGCGATCGCCTCAGTTTCTGGATCTTGCCATCATTCTCTTGTTGCTTTTAGTCATGATTCTTTGCCCTTAATCGGCGCAGTTGCGGATAATATTCATATTTTTTCTGGGTTTACTAGTCCGTTTATATTTGTACCTCCCCTTGCCAAGAGATTTGCTCAATCTCAATCTAGCGGACAAACTGATCTCTTAATTTCCCAGCTATCGCCCCATAGGTTCAGTGATTGAATTACCTTTTAAATAAGTTCAAAAAGTTACTGAGTAAACCCCATATTTTTTGCCAAAGTTTGACTATCCACCTTTCCACAGTGGCGATTAATTGATCCAACCACTCAATCAACTGCACAAAGGGATTATAAATATATCCCAAGAATGTCGCCTGAGTCTCGATCCATGCATACATTGGGCGGGAAGATTCGATTGATGGAACTGATGAATCTACCAACTCTTGGGGTAAAGAAGATGTAATTTCACCAGAAGATAGAGAAATATTTACAGACTGATTTGTGAGTTTATTTGATAGATCATAACTGGCGATCGCTCCTAGTCCAGATTTTTCGGTTTTTTGTGGAGGCCAGACAGTCTCATCATCATCAAACACATCCTTCATTGTCAGCCAAGGTTGTTTATTTTTAACTGATTTTAATTTATCTGCACGGGGTTTCTTGCCAAAAAAATAGGCGATCGCATCTTTAATTAGCTTTTGAATTCTCTTAAAATCTTCTTCAGAGTTATTGAGATTTAGGGTTTGGTTTTGTTTATCTAAAAGTGATGTTCCCCATTCGCTAATCCCCTGTGCTGAATTACGAGATTTTTTATTGACCTTATATTTAGGCTTAACTGATTTCTGAGGAGATTTATTTAGAGCAAAAATTTTACTATCATCAATCCACAAAACTAAACTTTGGACAGGTCGGAGGAGAAGTGGAACTTCTTTAGCTTTAGACTTTGAGCGCAGATTAGTGGCTGATGCCAAAATATAAACTGGATAGAGAATAGCTTTAGTCGTATTTTTTTTAACAGTTTCGGTTGCTCGTTTGACTGGATTACCGACTTGCTCATACCAATCCCTTGCCCTACGTCCTAATTTTGCAGGTAGCGAGCTATCAATCCAATTAAAAAGCCGACTTTGATATCGAGCCATACTAATTACATTTAAAGGTTTTGAATCAAGATCTAGAAGCAGCTTGCTTTAGTGTACTTTGCGACGACTCCCAGTTAATTAAACTAATTTAGGTGAGGTTAAAATTTTACAGGCTTTAATTCTTTATTCCATAATGCCATTAGGGCGATCGCTAGTGGAGATAATATGAATATCCACATTTTTAAGCTGGCGCAGAATTTTTGGGGTTAAGGAACCTTTTCCTAACATTTGCCAACGGGATTGCTGACTTTCGCCCATAACTGCTCCATAGTATGGGTGATTCTATTGGGGTCTCGTCTATCTGCAATCCGTTCTGACATCCCTTTGATGATTTTGACCTTCTCTTCTGCCTGTCTTGCAAGTAGTATACCTCCATCCGTACTCAATTGCTCGGCACTAAACTTAACCTCTAATCGACGTTCTTGATAAAAGTTAAACTCTGGTTCTAAAAAACACTCTGTCATGAGATGATGTAGGTAACTTAATTCTACTTAGTTTTAGGCTTCCTTTCCTACATCTTCTCTCCATCTGACGAATAATTCAGGCTAAGATATTTTTCCTGCCTCTGCTGTCCAAATCTTTGAACTAGATACACTTGCTTTAATTAAAGTGGAGAATAAACCCTTTATACCCTTTATAATAGATGGGGCAAATACAATGTTTCAGAACCATGACTAATACGATCAAGCACTCTAAAGTTGAAGCCCTCAAACAAAAGAGTAATTATCTCAGATTCCCTATATCCTCTGAATTGACTGATGGTAATAGCTTTTTTAGTCAAGATGGTATTCAAATTCTCAAGTTTCATGGTTCCTATCAGCAAAAAGATCGAGATTTAGAAAAGGCTAAGGCTAAGGGTGAAGAATCTGATTATAGTATGATGTTGCGTACCCGCAGTCCTGGGGGATTTGTGCCTTGGCAGTTATATTTGGCCTTGGATCAACTTTGCGATCGCTACGGAAATCACAACCTGCGGACAACTACTCGTCAAGGATTTCAAATTCACGGCATTCTGAAGCAAGACCTGAAAACTGTAATTGCCGATATTGTCAAAAATATGGGTTCCACAGTCGGAGCTTGCGGCGATATTAACCGTAACGTGATGGCTCCAGTTGCCCCCTATAAAAATTTACCTGCCTACCAAATTGCCCAAGAGTATGCCGTCAAAATTGCTGACCTTTTGGCTCCTCAAGCTGGATCCTATTATGACCTGTGGCTAGATGGTGAGGTAGCCCTTAGTTCTCTACCCCTAGAAGCTGAGGAAGTTACCAAAGCTCGATCTCAAGAAGGCAAAGGTAAGGTTGATACCAATACTTCGGATAGCTCTGAGCCGATCTATGGTACCCAGTTTATGCCTCGCAAGTTTAAGATAGCGATCGCTGTACCTGGAGATAATTCCGTAGATTTATTTACCAATGATTTGTCTCTAGTTGTAATTACCGATGAAAACCATACATTACTAGGATTTAATGTCTATGTGGGTGGAGGCTTAGGGCGCAGTCATCATAATGATGCTACGATTGTCCGCCTTGCCGATAGTATTGGCTTTGTGCCAGTGAGTGATATCTATGAATTAATTAAAGGTGTAGTGGCACTGCAAAGAGATTATGGCGATCGCTACAACCGCCGTCATGCCAGATTTAAATACATCTTAAATGAATGGGGCGTAGAAAAATTTAAGCAAGTTTTATTAGATTACTACCCCACGCCTTTACAATCTGCCCAGCCTTTACCTGAGTGGAAATATGAAGACTATTTGGGCTGGAATGAACAGGGAGATGGAAAATATTTTTTGGGGATTTCCATTGAGAATGGCAGAGTTATTGATAAGGAAGGTTTACAGCTAAAAACTGCCCTCAGAGAAATTACCGAAGCTTTTCATCTTCCGATCTTTCTCACCCCCAATCATAATCTCTTGTTTACGGAAATTCCTGCGGACATTAAGTCTGACATCCAAGGAATTTTAGATCGCTGTGGAGTTCTATCCCCAAACAAAATTGATCCTCTCACCCGCTATGCCATGGCTTGCCCTGCTTTTCCTACCTGTGGTCTGGCAATTAGTGAATCGGAAAGAGCATTACCTAGCATAATTGAACGGCTACGGGTTTTACTCGATCGCCTAGGATTAGGTAATGAAAAATTTGTGACCCGGATGACAGGTTGCCCCAATGGTTGCGCTCGTCCATATATGGCAGAACTGGGATTTGTGGGTAGTGCTTGGAATGAATATCAAGTATGGCTGGGTGGAAACTTTAACTCGACTCGGTTAGCCCAGCCCTTTGTCCAACGCCTCCATATCGATAAGTTAGAGGAGTTTTTAGAACCTCTGTTTGCTTACTTTAAGAGCGATCGCCTCGATCAAAATGAAGGTTTTGGGGATTTCTGCGATCGCATTGGTTTTGATAACCTGAGGGAATTTAGTTCTACTTATATACCTGCTAAAACTGGCAAACTCAAGGATCAAAGACATCGGATTACGCTTTCTACTTCAGTTTATGAACAACTACAATTGGCATCTAGCGGTCAAAAAAAATCTATGAAGGAATTAGTAGAAGTGGCGATCGCTCTTTATTTATCCGATTTATCCAAAACCCCTTAACCAAATCAGGACAATAGAATAACTATGGAATGGCAACAGGTCGAAAATAATTTTGTATTGGCACCAACCCAGCCCAAGGGAGTTATTCATTTTTTAGGGGGAGCTTTTTTTGCTGCTGCTCCCCACATTAGCTATAGTCGGGTATTAGAAACCTTGGCACAGGCGGGTTATGTCATTGTGGCTACGCCTTTTACTAATAGCACCTTTGATCACCGTCAAATTGCTATAGATGTCCATAAATCCTTTAAGCGCACCCGCAGCAAGCTGTTTTTAGATTATTTTCCGTTATTTGGCATGGGTCACAGCATGGGTTGTAAGATTCATCTTTTAATTAATTGCCTTTATCCATCTGAGCGACTAGGAGAGCGATCGGGGAATATCTTCATAGCCTACAATAACTACGGCGCAAAGCAGTCTATACCTTTGTTTAAGGAATTTTCTGGCACCATTCCCGAAATGTCGATGATGGAGTTTACGCCTTCGCCACTGGAAACAATGGAACTAATTAATCAAAGATACGAAGTTGCGAATAATCTGCTAATTAAATTTATTGATGATGATATTGATGAAATCGCCGTCTTAGCAACTCAACTTAAGCGCAAATTTAACGATCGGGTCACGGTGCAAACCCTCGCAGGAACTCATATCACCTCAATGGGTATGGATGTGAAATGGCAAGCTGGTCAAAGTTTTACCCCTGTAGATGCAATTTTTCAATGGATTAGGCAAGGTGTCCATAGGGATAATTCCACCCTAGAGCAAACTATATTAAGTTGGTTAAAGTCATATCCTGCCTATATTCAAAAAGCTTAGTTAATTTACTTTTTTCTCATTGTCATCCATTGTCATCAGGAATGCATGTCAAATCTATCTTTAGTGGGTATGATGTAATCGCAGTCACAAATTATCAAGCAAGTTTAACCAATGGCAATTTTGACAGGAAGACAAAATAATGCCTTGTTAATAGGGACTTCAGATGATGATGACCTTATTCGAGGATTAGGCAGAAATAGTAAGCTCTATGGATTAGGCGGAAATGACGTTCTCTTTGGAGGGAACGGAGGCAGTTACCTTGATGGCGGTGATGGCAATGACGATCTCTAACCGACGAGAGAAAGGAAATTCCACATAAGGGCAGATCCAGCGATCGCTCAACTAAGGCAGCATGTAAAATTAAAACCCGATCGCAACTGCATTTGGAGATCTACTGATGCATATTGAGATTGGTTTTTTATTAAGCATCTAAAAAAACCTAAATATCAAACATATCCAAATCCATAGCAGCGGAGCCACCTCGTTCTAGCTCGACCAATAAAGTTCCCAACTGTCTCCATACAAACAAGGCACTAACAATTGTTAAAACGATCGCCGTCGGATAAGCCAACTCTGGGGGAAATCCAAAAATTTCTAAGCCACAGGATAAAAATATGCCAACACTAATAGCGATCGCTAAATAAGGCAACTGGATCGAAAAACCTCTTAAATTTAAAAAAGTCCGAGAAGAGCGATTCTTTGACCACTGCTGAACTAATTCCCGCAGAGTGGCTTCAAAGGCTTTCCCTGCTGCCAAAGCTGCGACTAAAGAAGCTCCAAATAAAAAATAGGGCGGATTTAAGGAGACGTAATAAACGATCGAAGATGATTGCATTTGGTTTTATTTTATTTAAGTAAATTTAAGTCAATTAATATAACCTAACTCTACCAAGCTTCTATACCTTAGGACAAATTCACTTTAAATAATGCTCAAAATTAAACCAGAGGTTGTTGTTGGGTAATGCAGTGAAACGCCCCACCACCTGAGAGAATGATTTTAGCAGGGAGTCCCAAAGTTTCTCGGTTAGGAAAACACGAAGCGATCGCCGCCACTGCCGTTTGATCGAATTTCGTTCCGTATATAGGCACGATCACATGATCATTAGAGATATAAAAATTGAGATAACTAGCAGGCATAATTTCACCATCGGGATCTAACACTAAGCCAGGAGAGGGAATTTCAATGACCTTGAGATTTTTACCAGTGGCATCTGTGAATCCCTTTAACTGTTCAGAAATATGATTAAGAACTTCGTAATTAGGATCATCCGTACTTTCCGCTATCATACACATTACCGTTTGAGGCGCAATGAATCGAGCGATCGTATCAATATGTCCATCGGTGTGGTCATTTAATAATCCTGCTTCTAGCCACAGAATTTTGGTTACTCCCAAAGCTTGGCATAATCCCTCTTCAATTTCGGTTTGTGTAAGTTCAGGATTGCGATTGGGATTTAAGAGACATTGCTTCGTAGTTAGGCAAGTTCCTGCTCCATCTACTTCTACGGCTCCACCCTCTAGTACCCAAGGGAATCGAAAGGTGGGAATATTAGTAAATTTTGTTTCAGCAATAGCGATCGCCACTCGATCGTCATGTTCTAACAGATATTTATGCCCCCAACCATTCCATGCAAAAGTTACAGTTGCAAGTTCCTTTTTTTCTTCTTTAACTACAAAAATCGGCGCAATATCTCGCATCCAAATATCACCGTAGGGAATCAGATGAAAGTTTGCCGAAGTTCCTGATAATAATTTACGAGCGATCGCTTCCGTTTCCAAATTAGCCACCAAAATCTCTAATTGTTCGGATTTGGCAATCACCTTTGCTAGTTCCACAAATTCCGCTTGAGCCGCTTCTAAGTTCTCTAGCCATAATGAGCGATCGCTAGGAAAAGCCAACCAGCAAGCACTATGGGGCTGCCATTCCGCAGGTTGAATATATCCTAATGTTTTTAGCATACTTTAATCTCACCTTTTAAGAAGTTCTCTGCCCAACCTGCCACTAAAGGTAAAGCTGAATGAAATGTAAGATCGTATTTCAAAGGAGTAATCGTAATGAAGTTATCCCGAATGCCTTGAATATCACTATCGGCTGAGGCTTCTTCTTCTACAATCACACCTGCCAGCCAGTAATAGGTTTTGCCCCTTGGATCAACTCTCTTCTCAAAGACATCCTTCCATCTTCTAATTCCCAATCTTCCTACCATCACCCCACAAATATCTTCCGCAGGAATAGCAGGAATATTGACATTTAACAGCATAGTTTCATCGGTCGAATTCTGGGCGATCGCCTTCACAATTTTTTGGGCAAAGGCAGCAGCAGCACTAAAATCTACGGAAGCAAAGCTAGTTAAGCTAAAAGCCACACTGGGCAAACCTTCTAATACACCTTCCATCGCCGCAGATACGGTTCCAGAATATAAAACATCGGTACCTAAATTAGAACCCCGATTAATTCCCGACAGAACTAAATCAGGACGAGAGGTAACGATCGCATCTAATGCCAATTTCATGGAATCACTAGGAGTTCCCGAACAAGCCCAAGCCTTAACATTTGAATGAAAGTAGCCTTTAATTTCATCAACTCGGACGGGTTCTTGTAATGTCAAGGCATGACCTGTGGCAGAACGTTCGCGATCGGGACAAACCACGGTAATTTCATACTCACCACCACTTAAAGCATCAGTTAAGGCTTTGACTCCAGGGGCATAAATGCCGTCATCATTACTAATTAGGATGTGCATAACTAACTTTAAGGTTTCTTACAGGCTGATACATTTTAGCTATCTATACTACAAAAAAACAGTGTTGCCAAAAAACTAGTTTCTAGGAAATCTATCAAAAATACTTTAAGGGCGATCGTCGCTAAAACACAGAAAAAATATGGCAAAATCAATCACTATCTTAAAATCAAACAATGGCAATCAGGATTAAAGTTAATCGGACGGAATTTAACCAAGCTGTCGCCAATGGAGAGATTTACGGGCTTTATTTGGAACGATTCCCTAAAGTCTATGTTTATGCAGAATTGGGATCAGAACTGGAGTATATTCCTAGAGATGGAGATTATCAAGATACTGATTATAAAATGTTTATAGGCTGTCAAATTGAACTCTATCAAACTCAAAAAGATTTAGATTCTGGTAAATCAAGTGAAGTAATCAGATGTACAGTAATCATTTACTGTTAGGACTCAGGAAATCCTAGTGGCTCGCGGCGGCGGGTAGATTGACGAAACTTGATTTTGTCACGATTTTTATCAATATAATCAGCCCATTCCTTAATTTCAACGGTAACAGTACTACCATCAATTAGGTTAACTTTAACTAGATGACTACCACTTAGGCTAATTACTTCATTTTCAAGTAGTTCAGGCATGGTTTGAATCTCCAACTAATTTAGATACTTAATTTAACACTTCTGTAAGGGCGATCGCCAACTAACTACTAACTTCATTTAATCTTTTCAAGACAAAGGATTTATCTAAATAGGAAAATAGACTTCCTGCTTTTGGGCCTTTTTCTTTACCTAAAAATGCTAGATAAATAGCTTGAAAGGCATCTTTTTGGGGAACCTCGATTTCTCTGGCAGTAGAAAAAATCAGGGTTTGTAATGGGTCAGCATCCCAGTTGTCAGTAGATTCTAGATTTTGAATTAGCTTATGGAAGTAATTTTTCTGTGAATCTGTAATTTCCTGAGCGCGATCGGGAATTTGATCGAGGTATAAAACTAATTTCTCTTCTTCATCCGCATAGTCTTGCAGCCATTTACGGGCAACCTCAACTCTTTGGCGCACTATTTGCCAATCAAATTCAGTTAAGGCTTTGGGGCTGCGTTTGACAATTTCGGCTTCAATATCCAAATGGGGAACTTGGAGCAGAGAAATTAAGGTACTAATATCAAATCCTTGATAGGTAGAGACTTTGTTGTCGGTTAGTTCTTCTAATTGAGAATAGACCAGAGGAGCCTTATCCTTCTCTTCCATTTCTGTTGCCTGATATTTCTCGATCAAAGTATCGTAGTCTCGGAATAGACGGGTGATGGTCTCGTAATTAGGAGAAAAATTAATTACAGTTTTAGGCGGAGTTCTGAGCATCAAGAACCTGAGTAATTCTGGAGGTAATAAATTTGCAACTTCTTGGGCGCTGGAACCGACACCTTTAGAAGAACTCATCTTGGTACCATTGACAAGGATAAATTCGTAGGGACTATGGAATGGAGGTTCTTTTTGTAATACCTTCCGACAGATGGAATTTGCCACATCTCTAGAGCCGCCTCTTTGGGAATGATCTTTACCCGCCATTTCAATATTGACACCGACTAAATCCCATTTTGCTACCCATTCTACTTTCCACGGAAGTTTGCCATTGCCATCAAAGGGCGATCGCCAGCCAGAATATCCACAACCTTTGACATAGTTAGTCGCATTGGGTTTGCAGGTATAGAAAACTTCTTTGCCGTTATAGTCTGTGGTTTCCGTAGTCGCAATTTTGCCACAGTTCTCACAAATCGGATGAAAAGGGAGCCAATTAGCGGGGCGGTCAGCTTTACTAACTTGTTTGTATGCTTCTCTAACTAGATGAGCATTGCTTAAAAAAGTATCTATGTATTGATTTAACTGCCCAGAACGATATTTATCTCTGAGGTGATAAATTTCAGGCTTGATCCCTAAATAAGCAAATACTTCTAAAAATTCACCCATGAAGAACTTGGCATAGTCGGAGGAGCTATCCTCAGGAGAAGGCACATTACAAAGTGGGAATCCCAAATAGGGCGAAAATTTCTCTCGATCTAAATAGTGCGGCACCGTATCCAAAGCATCATAATCATCAACGCCATAGATAAACTTTACGGGTTTACCTGCTTGTTTCAAAGCCCGATAGATCACATCATGAATAACTACACCACGTAAAGATCCAACATGAACCCGCCCTGATGGAGTTTTGGAGTCATTGACAATGATTTGATTGGCAGTTGGTGGTATTTCAGTATCAAATGCGATTTTATCAGCCCAGAACATATTAGTTTTAGTTAGCTTTTAGGATGTTTAGTATAGCTTTATTCCTGAAGCTCTCGTCCTGCAAATTCCGAAGCTGGGCGATCGCTACTCCAAGCCCACCAAGCAGTTCCGCAATCACAATGATAAAATTCTTGCCATTTGCGCTGGCGGTTTTCAAGATATACAGGCGATCGCCGATTTAACCACACGGATTTAGCTTCTTTGGGCGATCGCATACAGGTAGGGCAACAAAACTTGTGGGCATGATTTGCAGTAATTGCCCAGTCAGGAGGGTGAGGATTAAAGGCTTCCATGAATTTTTTAGTTTCAGCTTAACTCACATTAATCAATAATAGATTATAAATAATTTATAGGTGTTTTTAGCTAGTAATGCTACTATGATGAACGCTGTATTTTTAACTTAAAGTTGTGACAAATATCAAGTCTTCCGCAAAACGTGCTCAAATTAGTGAACGTAATCGCTTGCGTAATAAATCTTACAAGTCGGCAGTCAAAACCCTAATGAAAAAGTATTTTGAAGCAGTAGATACCTGCAAAACTGCTGCTAATGAAGAATCTCTAGTCAATGCCAACTCTAAAATGTCTTTAGCATTCAGCAAAATTGATAAAGCTGTAAAGTCTGGAATCTTGCATCCAAATAATGGAGCGCGTAAAAAAGCCAGATTAGCAAAAGCCCTAAAAGCAGTCGATCCAAAACCAGTTGCCTAGATTAAGTTTCTTTGACTAACAATAATTTTTCTAGAATTTCATTAATTTTTGGGGCTAACAACTTTTTTGGGGCAAGATTTCTTGGACTAGGATATAGAATTGATTCAATTCAGTTACAAAATCTTAATTAAATGCCAGAACCCTCTGAAAAGGATAACTTCCTGTTTCCGACAGGTCGATACTATGGAGAGTTTACCCCTGAGAAACTCTTGTTTGATGCGAATTTACAGGAATTTAGCCATCGGGTAACTATTATTTGCGCCCTAGAAAATGGGGGAAAGATTCCCCCACTGGATGCCTATAACCAAATCAAAGCCCTTTGGCAGAGGTTGAGTAATTCAAGGGATAATTTGCTGGCTGATGACGAAAACCCCGATAAAGAATTAAATTAGGCAATCGCTGTTCCTACCTCTGGTGGGACATCTTGCCATCTACCATTGCCTACAGCCCTGATTGCTTGCTTTAGGTCAATGTTCCCCGTGTAGATAGATTTTCCTAAAATTGTACCAGTTACACCTAACGGTTCTAAGCTCATTACACTAAGCAGATCGCTAATTGAACTAATGCCCCCAGAAGCTATTACTGGAACAGTAATACTGGTTGCCAACTGCGCCAATGCCTCAAGGTTCGCCCCTTGCATGGTGCCGTCACGATATATATCTGTGTAGATAATTCCTGCTACGCCAATATTGGTCATGCGTTTTGCCAACTCTGATGCCATAACTTCAGAAGTTTCAAGCCAACCCCTAGTCGCAACTAGCCCATCCCTAGCATCAATTCCGACTAATATTTGTTCCGGAAATTCCGCACAGATATCCGCTACTAATTGGGGTTTCTCCACGGCAATAGTGCCTAAAATTACTCTGCTTACGCCAGTACCTAATACTGCCAAGATACTATTACGATCCCTTAAACCACCGCCAACTTGAACATGGATCGGAATTGAGCGGGCGATCGCCTCAATGATTCTGAGGTTTTTAGGTACACCCTCCCTAGCTCCATTTAAATCCACAACATGAAGATACTTTGCCCCTTGGCTGTACCACTGTTGAGCAATTTCCACAGGATCGTCACCAAAAACCTCTGATTGTTGATAATCACCTTGATAGAGCCTGACACAACGTCCATCCAAAATATCGATTGCGGGAATTACATCCATCTTTGTCTTTTCCTTGATCCAGAGAGAGTTTCACTATTTTTTGGCTACTTCTAAGAAGATAGTATTTTATTTTAGCCAGATTTCGCAAAAAACGTGATTGTTAATAAAGAAATTATTAAAAGTCAGATCAGGTTGGGGAATTTCTCTTAGTATGTCAAGCATATATACTTATATATACCTATAGTTAAATTCTGTGAAGATTTTTTAAGTCATGATTCAATCCCTAACTTCTGGTGGTGTTCTAACTCCACTGGTTTATATTCGACGGCTGATTATGACAATGGCGATCGCCACTTTGTTTTTGATGGCATTGGGTAGCGCAACTAGAGTCATGAATGCGGGTTTATCCTGTCCAGATTGGCCCCTATGCTACGGTGAGTTTGTGCCGACTGAGCAGATGAATTTACAGGTTTTTTTAGAGTGGTTTCATCGTTTGGTTGCTTCTAGCATTGGATTTGCAACTCTTATACTGGCGGGATCAACTTGGTGGTACCGTAAGTCTTTACCCCAATGGCTACCTTGGTTTGGATTAGTTGCTTTGATCTTGGTTATTATTCAAGGAGCTTTAGGGGCTTTCACCGTCACAGAGTTACTCAGATTTGATATTGTCACGGCGCACCTTGGTGCGGGCTTATTATTTTTCTCAACTCTGACGGCTGGAGCCAGTGCTTTAGCTGACTATAATCCTACCAATTCCTCAGGTAAATTGGCTTGGTTAAGTTTATCCACGGCAATTGCGATCTATGCCCAGAGCATTTTAGGGGGATTAGTAGCTTCTCAGTGGGCTTTACATCAATGTTTGGCTAATTCTAGTCGGCTCTGTACAGTCATGAATAATCATTTATTTGGAGTAATTCCAGTTTGCACCTTGGTTTTAGCTGTGGGAATTTGGTGTTGGTATAGCAAATCCCTTGACTCTTTATCTAAGAAATTGGGCTTAGTGGGAGTGGGATTTTTAGGTTTGCAAGTGGCGATCGGCTTTGCTACCTATAGAATGCACCTCCAAATTGAGCCATTAACTGTAGCCCATCAGTCTGTCGGAGCTTTATTACTAGGGAGTATGATAGTTCTGACTGTGTTGGGTTTCCGTAGTCATAATTGTTCCAGTTTAGTTGCACCTATTAAATTGCAATAGCTAAATTGATCCAGTTAAATTGAACAATCAAAATTTGCTTTAGGAGTTTGTATAGATGCAAGAAGTGATATATCGTGACCGCAGGAATCAAGATTGGTCGGAGATCGTACAAAGCTACTTTCAACTCACAAAACCTCGGATCATAGTTTTATTATTAATCACCACCGCAGGAGCTATGTGGATTGCCGCCGAAGGTAAAGTTGATCCGCTACTACTGTTGGTTACTGTATTTAGTGGAGCCTTAGCTGCTGCCTCGGCAAATACGATTAATTGCATTTACGATCGCGATATTGATTATGTAATGGAGCGCACTCGTGGTCGTCCGTTGCCTTCGGGTCGAGTTAGTCCTAGGGATGCCTTGATCTTTGCGATCGCCCTTGCCGTAATTTCCTTTAGCTTGCTCTATGTATTTGCCAATTTATTGGCAGCAGTCTTAGCAATGTCGGGAATCGCTGTATATGTGGGAGTCTATACGGTTTGGCTGAAGCGTTCTAGTACCCAAAATATTGTGATTGGCGGAGCCGCAGGCGCAATTCCGCCTCTAGTTGGCTGGGCAGCAGTTACTGGAGAGATCAGTTGGGCAGCATGGGTATTATTCGCGATTATATTTGTTTGGACTCCGCCTCACTTTTGGGCGTTGGCTTTGATGATTAAAGATGAATACGCCAAGGTTGGAGTGCCAATGTTGCCTGTGATAGAGGGCTGTGAAGCCACCAGTTGGCAAATATTAGCCTATAGTATTTTGCTATTGCCCGTGACTTTGTTACTTGTCTATCCCCTAGGAGTTATGGGTGCGGTTTATGCGATCGCTGCTTTAGCCCTAGGCATAATCCTAATTATCAAAGCTTGGCAGTTAACTAAAAATTCGAGCGATCGCCTTACAGCCCGTGATTTATTTAAATACTCAATTCTTTACCTAATGTTGCTTTGTATTGCGATGGGTGTAGATAGTTTGCCAGTTACCGATCAATTGCTTGATTACATCACTATTCAGATTACAAGCTTTATCTGGCAATAGTTACCAAAAATAATCACATCACTTTTCATTCAAAATATTTGTAATCATAAATAGATGAGGAAATAACTATGACTCTCACTCTTAACCTTCCACCAGATATAGAAAGCTCTTTATTTGAAGAAGCTAATCAGCAAAGTCTTAGCGTTGAGGAGGTTGCTATTCAAATACTGACCTTTACTTTTACTCAGAGGGAGAAGCAAAAGAAAGCTATAAACTTATTAGAGTCTTGGTTAAATGATGATGATATTGAAGAACAAAAAACAACGGGTGCATATTTGATTGAGTCATTAGATCAAGATAGGTTGTCCGATCGCTTGCTATTTCCCGATGCAATGAAAGGTAAGTCTTGGTGAGAAAATCTATCTTTCTTCTGCCAGAGGACACCCGATTTATCGGGCGGTGAATGGCAGTCAATCGTGGTATAATAAATGTACCGCATAACTTACGGATACCTTGACTCAATCGGTCTGGCGGGGGATGAGACATGGGTTAAGTCCTAGTTAAGAGGTGTAGAAGCAGAAAATCTAAATCGTGAGGTTTAGAATCCCCCGATTTATCGGTGGGAGTGTGTCAATTTTCTCGATTCTGGAGTCATAGGGCTGATTACCAATCCCAATTTTTCAGAAAAAGGTATAAATTGCGCTAAATGGCTTCTAGCACATATTAATAAAGGAAACCAAATTATCATCCCCGAAATTGTTGATTACGAAGTTAGGCGAGAGTTATTGAGAGCAAATAAAGTTAAAGGGCTTGTAAAGTTAGACGAGTTGATTGATTCTTTGGAATATTTACCAATTACAACAGAGTCCATGCGACTAGCGGCAGCTTTTTGGGCGGAAGCTCGTCAAAAGGGGCAACCAACTGCTTCAGACAAAACTATTGATGCTGATATGATCTTAGTTGCTCAGGTATTTGTGATGGATGTTCAAAACAAAGTTATTGCTACAACTAATGTCGGTCACTTGTCTCGATTTGTGGCTGCTGATATATGGCAAAATATCTTATAGCTTAGTGGGGCTAGTTTTTTTAGAGCATGGCGATCGCCTGACAGCCCGTGCCTTAATTTAAATACTCTTTAAATACTCAATTCTTTACCTAATGTTGCTTTGTATTGCGATGGGTGTAGATAGTTTGCCAGTTACCGATCAATTGCTGGATTATATAGAAAGTCAAATTTTCACCTAGAATTTCGATTTAGTTTATGACTCTCAACCCCACTCTGTACCAAGTCAATACTCGTGTGTGGCTGCGTCAACTTTCCCTAAAAATTGGTCGCCCCGCCACCCTAGATGACATCGCCGATGCGGAATTAGATAGATTGGCAAATTTAGGATTTGATTGGATTTATTTTCTCAGTGTGTGGCAAACAGGAGAAGTAGGACGAAAAGTATCTCGTTCAAATCCCATCTGGTTAGCTGAATATCGAGAATTATTACCAGATTTACAGGAAGAAGATATTTGTGGCTCTGGATTTGCAATTACCAGCTATAGCCTAAATTCTAGTTTGGGAGACCAAAAAGCTTTAATTCGACTGGGCGATCGCTTGCATCAGCGAGGATTAAAATTGATGTTAGATTTTGTGCCTAACCATACGGCGATCGATCATCCATGGGTAAAAACAAATCCAGATTTTTACATTTCTGGTACTGAAGTTCAACTGGCTGAACAACCGCAAAACTATATCAAAATTGACTTAAATCCTCAAGACTCAAGAATTTTTGCCTACGGGCGAGATCCCTACTTTGATGGCTGGCCCGATACTTTGCAACTCAATTATGGGAATCCAGATCTCCAGATTGCCCTAATTGATGAATTAGCAAAAATTTCCCAATGGTGTGATGGCTTGCGCTGTGATATGGCAATGCTAGTTTTACCTGAAATCTTTGAACGGACATGGGGAATTGCGATCGCTCCGTTCTGGCAAAAAGCTACAGACAAAGTACGGGAAATGCATCCGAATTTTGTATTTATGGCTGAGGTATATTGGGATTTGGAATGGACGCTTCAACAGCAAGGATTTGATTACACCTACGATAAGCGCCTATACGATCGCCTGAGTGAGCAGCAGAGCCGACCAGTACGAGAACATTTTTGGGCAGATCGAGATTATCAAAATAAGTCAGCTCGTTTTCTAGAAAATCACGATGAACCCCGTGCAGCTAAAACTTTCCCTTCAGGAATTAATCAAGCGGCCGCAGTTTTAACATTCTTGGCTCAGGGTTTGCGCTTCTTTCATCAAGGGCAGTTAAAAGGATGGACTCAGAAAATTTCGGTGCATCTTTGCCGATCGCCACACCAAAAGTCCGATCCAAATTTGAAAGAGTTTTATATTAAATTGCTTCGAGTATTGCGAAGGGATATTTTTCATGAAGGTGATTGGCAATTAGTGGAATGTAAATCCGCATGGGCAGAAAATTGGACTTGGGACTGCTTTATTGCCTTTGCTTGGCGGGAAAAAAATGGAAAACAGGCGATCGTTGCGGTTAATTATGCCTCCCATCAGAGTCAGTGCACTTTATCTTTACCTTGGCTCAATTTAGAGAAAGAATATCTAATTCAGGATTTAATGACTTCTAGCGAATTTTCTAAGGAATTACATTCCCAGTCAATTTATTTGGACTTACCACCTTGGGGCTATCAAGTATTTGAACTTATGGAGAGTTAGATTAAAAATTGTTCTTAGCTTGATCATCCCAACACCTAAATTATTAAGTAAATCAAGCACGATCGGGTAGCGGATACTTTCTAAACTAAAATGAGCTAGTCTAAGCCAAATATGTAAATAACTCTAACCCAAATAATTAAAAGAAGAGCTATGCAGCCAATTCGTACTTTTAACGTGACCCCCTCAATTCCAGAAAAGCTAGAACCGCTGAGAAAGCTGGCATATAACGTTTATTGGAGTTGGAGTGTCGAGATCAAAGATCTGTTCCGTCGCCTCGATCCAGAGCTATGGGATTCTACCCGTCATAATCCTGTATTAATGCTAGGGACTATTAGCCAAGAACGATTACAAGCTGTGACCGAAGATGATGGTTTTGTCGCCCAAATGGAGCGATCGGCGCAACAACTCGACGAATATCTAGCACGTCGGACTTGGTATGCCCGTCATCGAGCCTGTGAAGCTGCACCAACAGAATGCTATGCCTATTATTCGGCAGAATTTGGTTTGACAGATTGCTTACCCATCTATTCTGGTGGTCTGGGAATTTTGGCAGGGGATCATCTTAAGTCGGCAAGTGATTTAGGTTTACCCTTAGTGGGCGTGGGGTTGCTCTACCAAAAAGGTTACTTTGCCCAATACTTAAATCCAGAGGGTTGGCAGCAAGAACGCTATCCGATCAATGATTTCTATAATATGCCCATTCACCTTGAGCGTAATCCCGATGGCTCTGAATTGCATATTAGTGTGGATTATCCTAGTAAAGATGGTGGGTTTAAGCCAGTCTATGCCCGTATTTGGCGGATTCAAGTTGGCTCTGTGCCTCTGTACTTGATGGATACCAATATTGCTCCAAACAACCAAGAAGATCAAGACATTACTGACTATCTCTATGGTGGTGATATTGATGTCAGAATTCGTCAAGAAATGATGTTGGGGATTGGTGGAACTAAGATGCTAGAAGCACTAGGACTAAAACCAACTGCCTACCATATGAATGAAGGACATGCAGGGTTTTTATCTTTGCAACGCCTAACTATGCTGATGCTAAATGATGGTTTGAGCTTCAAAGAAGCCGCCCAGATGGCTCAGTCTACTCAAATTTTTACCACTCACACGCCTGTACCTGCGGGTATTGATCTATTTCCTGCCGATAAGGTTTGGTATTACTTGGGGAGTTATTGCGATCGCCTGAAAATTTCCAGAGATAGCTTCTTAGCCCTAGGTAGACTTAATCCAGACGATCACAATGAGCCGTTTAGTATGGCAAACTTTGCAATTAAAATGGCAACTTTTATCAATGGGGTGAGTAAACTCCACGGAGCAGTCTCACGGGAGATGTTTAATGGACTGTGGGATCAACTACCAAAAGAGGAAGTACCGATTACGGCAATTACTAATGGTGTCCATGCACGGACATGGGTACAGGAAGATACGCAAACTTTGTACGATCGCTATTTTGGGCCTAGTTGGTCAGCGGCCGATCCTGAAGATCACAAAATCTGGGATCGAATTTCGGCAATTCCTGATGAAGAACTATGGCGCAATCATGAAAGAGCCAAGGCAAGACTGGTAGTATTTGCCCGTGAACGCTTGAAAAAGCAACTTAGCAAGTGGGGTGCATCTAGTGCAGAAATTCAAGAAGCAGGTGAAGCCCTAGATCCTACAGCTTTGACTATTGGTTTTGCTAGAAGGTTTGCTACTTATAAGCGTGGAACTCTATTTTTACAAGATCGCGATCGGATTAAGAAACTACTTTGCGATCGCACTCGTAAACTCCAGTTCATTATTGCTGGAAAAGCCCACCCCAAGGACACCCCAGGCAAAGAACTAATTCGGGATATTGTGCGGTTTAGTCGCGAACATGATGTGCGTCACAGTATTGTCTTTATTGAAGACTACGATACCTACGTTTCTGGGTTGATGTTGGCTGGATGCGATATTTGGCTAAATACACCTTTGCGCCCCCGTGAAGCTTCGGGTACTAGTGGCATGAAAGCTGCCATGAATGGTTGTGCCAATATGAGCGTGCTAGATGGCTGGTGGGATGAAGCGGACTATGTAAAAACTGGTTGGCCCATTGGGTTAGGTGAAGAGTACGATGATCTGGCTTACCAAAATCGAGTCGAATCCAATGCCATCTACGAACTCTTAGAAAAAGATGCTCTACCTTTGTATTACAACCGTAATGAAGATGGAGTCCCTAGGGGTTGGGTAGCAAAAATGAAGGATGCCATTCGTTTAAATACGCCTTTATTTAATACAGCAAGGATGGTGAGAGATTACGCTTTGGAAGCCTATATTCCTGCAAGCGATCGCTTTACCGAACTCCATGCCGAACACTATGCTAAGGCTAAATCTCTTTCTAGCTGGAAAGAAACCCTAGAACAAAAATGGCACAATCTGCAAATTAAATCTGTGGACATTTCCGAAGGCTCTGAAGTTACGGTGAATCAGCCAATTTCAGTCAAGGCTGAAGTTTATCTAGCAGGTCTAGCTTCTGCGGATATACAGGTGGAACTCTACCAAGGCGTAGTTGCCGAAAACGGTCACATTGTTCAAGGAAAATCCCATCCGATGCATTTACAAAGCACAACTCCAGATGGTTTTGGTACCTATCAGGCTGAAACTAGTTACGCAGGCAGTGGACTCAATGGTTTAGCTTTACGGATTTTGCCTAAGCATCCCAACTTGGCTAATGCCTTTGAGCCTAGATTAATTCAGTGGGCTAAGTAGAACAAAGTTGAGTCGATAATTTAAATCCCCTCTCTACTTGATTGTTGGAAAGGGGATTTTAGTTTTTAGACACGGGCGATCGTTACATCTTCAGTTTGGTCTTGGTACTTGCCTTGACGAGAGTGATAGCTGACCGAGCAAGGCTCTCCTTCTAAAAATAGTAATTGCACAATGCCTTCATTAGCATAAACTCTACAGTCGGCACTGGAAGAATTAGAAAATTCTAAAGTTAAATATCCCCGCCAACCTGCCTCTACGGGGGTAATATTAGCAATTACTCCTACCCTTGCCATGGTGGATTTGCCCATACAAATAGCGGTGATATTATCTGGCATTGCCAATCGTTCTAGAGCTACACCTAAACCGTAGGAATGGGCAGGGAGGATAAAAAAGCTATCATTGCGATCGCTATGTAATTTGGCAGTTTCGAGATTGTCAGGGGTAAAATTTTTAGGATCGACTACGGTTCCAGGAATATGTCTAAATATCCTAAAATCCTTAGGGCTAAGGCGAATATCATAACCAAAGCTACTCAGCCCAAAGGAAATTACGGGATTACCCTCAACTTGGCGCACTTGTGAAGATTGGAAAGGCTCGATCATCCCTTTCTCAGCCATTTGTGTAATCCAGATGTCGTTTTTTAACATAGTCTTGGGTTTTGATTGAAGTTATTAGGTTTTAAACTTTAACAGCAATTTAGCCCGAACTTTATCCGAATGAACATCCAGATTAGTTTCTCAGTTGACAAATAAATTTAATTCCCAAGCCTTAATCTTAAACCTCTGTAATAATCAAGGTAAAGATCTGCCAATATTTAGGAGGTAGCTATAATGAACACCCTAACCATCAGCCTAGATACTATCGTTGAACTCACTGATGATAAGCTTTTTCAACTTTGCCAAAAAAACCGTGACGTAAGATTTGAACGCAATGCCAAAGGAGAACTAGCAATCATGGCACCAGAAGGTAGTGATACAGGAATGCGTAGCTCTGGCTTAAATGGTCAGCTATGGCTTTGGAATCAACAGAAAAAATTGGGTGTAACATTTGGTTCTTCTGCGGGATTTATTTTACCCAACGGAGCTATGCGATCGCCTGACGTGTCATGGATTATTAAAGATCGGTGGGAGGCGATTTCTCCAGAACAACAAGCTAAATTTGCGCCTATTTGTCCAGATTTTGTCATTGAGTTAATGTCTCCTAGCGATAACTTGTCAATCACCCAAGCCAAGATGCAGGAATATCAAGAAAACGGCACAAGGCTAGGCTGGTTAATTAATCGCAAAGATCAACAAGTGGAAATTTATCGGATTGGGAAACCTCTGGAAATCTTACAAGCACCAAGTAATCTATCTGGAGAAGAAGTTTTGCCTGAATTCATTTTAAGTATGGAATCCATTTGGTAAATTTGGCTATTATGCGCCCTGAAATCGATCAAACCGTTAATGTTGCTGATACTAATAGTTTTGTTTATACTCCGCCTTTGAGTGCGATCGCCGCTAAACGCATTTTAGTTAAACCCAACTTAGGCTATCCCCATAAAGCTCCAGTAACAGTGAGTATGAAAGTATTAGCAAAAGTCCTAAACGGATTACGGGCTGTGAATCCTACTGCGGAAATTTTAATTGTGGAAGGAGTTTGTTCGGCATTATCTTTGCAGGAAATATGCGATCGCCAAGGGCTAGGAAATTTACTAGATAAAGGAATGCAGGTTTTAGATGCCGATACTTTGCCCTGTCAGGAATATCCTAATTTGCAGCCAAATCCTATCCGATTCAAAACTATGCTGGCTCCGATTTTATTAACAGAAGTAGATTGTCGGATTACCGTGGGAGCATTTAAGCGCACTATTTTAAAAGATGAGCCTTTAATCTCAGCTTCCTTGAAAAATTTATACGGATTATTTCCCCGATCGCATTACAAAGCCCGAAGTCCCAATTCTCGTGGGCAGCTACATCGTCCCAGTGTGCCGCTAATTTTACAGGATGTATATTTTTGCATTGGGCATTTATTTGATAGTGCTGTGGTGGATGGCGATCGCAAGCTGGAAAGTCCTGATTGGAAACCAGATAAGGGTAAATCCGTAGAATTGGGCAAGGTTTTATGGGGCAGCGATCCTATTAGCGTAGATCGTAAAGCCTGTGAGGTCGGAGGTGAGGAGATTCCTAGTTATTTAGAAGCGATCGCTACCCAACGCAATTTTATCTAGCTAGAAATTCTTGCCACGCGGCTGCAACAAAATCCCTAAACTCCGATCTAAATCGTGAGGCTGAAAATCTCATGGCATTTTCTCGACAGACCATAGAAGTAATGCGATCGCTACTATTTTCCAGTAATTCAAATTTCTCAACTGCCATTTTCAAACTAGCTACAGTCTGCTCTGGGAAAAATACCCCCGTGGGCTGCTCTCGGTCTAAGCCTTTAATTGTCTCCAAAGCTCCACCTTTTCCAAAGGCAATCACAGGTGTACCACAGGCTTGAGCCTCCACCACCGTAATCCCAAAATCTTCCTCGGCGGCAAATACAAAAGCGATCGCCCTCTGCATATAATCTCGTAATACTTGGGGTGGTTGATAACCAATCAAAGTGATATTCTTAGTTGCCAATGCTTTGATTTTTGCCAAGCCCGCACCATCGCCAATTACGATTAGTTTTCGATCTGGCATTTGGGCAAAGGCTTCCACAATCAAGTCCACTCGCTTATAAGGCACAAATCTAGCTGCTGTTAGGTAAAAATCTTCCTTGGGTAATTCCCCAATCTGAAAATCCTCCACATTCGCAGGCGGATAAATTACCCTAGCCTCCCGCCGATAGACCTTATAAATTCTGCGGGCAATAAACCTAGAATTAGCTACAAAGCCATCAACACCATTAGCAGTACGAGTATCCCACAGCCGAATGTGATGTAAAAGCCACCGAGCCAGCCAGCTTTTTAAGCCTATTTCTAAATTTGCCTCCCGTAAATACTGATGCTGCAAATCCCATCCATACCGAATCGGTGAATGCACGTAGGAAATATGTAATTGATTGGGACTAGTTAAAACTCCCTTAGCCACCGCATGGGAACTAGATATAACCAAGTCGTAATTTGAGACATCTAACTGCTCGATCGCGATCGGCATCAATGGCAAATAGGCACGATATTTAGTTTTCGCAAAGGGTAATTTCTGAATAAAAGTTGTCTTAACTGGTTTATTCTGAATAAATCCCTTCAACTCATTCGGCAAAAACTCTACCACAGCAAACAAATCTGCCTGTGGAAATATCTGTAAAATCTGCTCTACTACTCTTTCCGAGCCAGAATAATCCACCAGCCATTCATGAATTACTGCTACCCGTAGGTTTTCTATATGCTGCATGAAATTAGTCTTGAATTTATTTCCCACATTTTCTAATGATTATTTAGGGCGATCGCTTTAAAAATATTAATTTTAATCATCTATCTTTCTTCTGCCAGAGGACACCCGATTTATCGGGCGGTGAATGGTAGTCAATCGTGGTATAAAAGCTGTACCGCATAACTTACGGATACCTTGACTCAAACGTACATACTTTAAGAGTATGGTGAACAGCGCAAACGGTATGTACAAGTATCGCTCTAGGGCATAGAGTATCTGAAAATGTCTGTGGAATCGGTCTGAGTAATTTGACGATCTTAAGTAATTTCAATCTGGTATTTGCCTCGGATATTGCCTTATTTAGACGCTCCTGATGGCAGATCAATGGGTCAGTCATTTAAGCCTAAGCCATAAATTTTGGCTTAATTTTACCCTTAATTTAGGGTGATTTTGTCTAATTGCCTATGATCGTGTCCGATCTCAGCACATAAACTACAAACCCTCAAGACTTATATTTCACAAGCGATTGAGGGCAAATATAGAGTGTATGCGGAACGGGGGACTTGAACCCCCAAGCCTTGCGGCACATGTACCTGAAACATGCGCGTCTACCAATTCCGCCAGATCCGCAGGAGCAAACTTAATTGCAATCTTTGAATATGCTATAACTGGCGAGTTAGGTCAATGCCAAAAATTCAAATTCTTTAAATAATCTTAACAATAAGTAATTTGATCGCATTTGAGTTATGATCATAAACTACACTATTGCTCTAGGAATACCGATATATGACTCTTCGTTTAGGGGATGTTGTCCCAGACTTTACTCAAGATTCTACTGATGGCATAATTAACTTTCATGAGTGGATAGGAGATCGGTGGGCGATCCTATTTTCGCACCCCAAGGACTTTACTCCAGTTTGTACTACCGAGTTAGGAGAGGTTGCCAGACTTAAGCCTGAGTTTGATGCCCGCAATGTCAAAGCGATCGCCCTCAGCGTAGATGATGTTGCATCTCATAATGGCTGGGTTGGAGATATTGAAGAAACTCAAGGATCAAAGTTAAACTTTCCGATTTTAGCTGACCCCGATCGCAAGGTTTCCGATCTTTACGATATGATTCATCCCAATGCTAACAATACGCTGACTGTGCGTTCAGTATTTATTATTGATCCCAATAAAAAGCTGCGTTTAACCCTAACCTATCCTGCTAGCACTGGTCGTAACTTTGCCGAAATTTTGCGGGTAATTGACTCATTGCAATTAACAGATGGTTACAGTGTGGCAACTCCAGTTAATTGGACTGATGGGGGCGACTGTGTAATCGTACCTTCAATTCAAGATCCAGAAGAAATTAAAGCTAAGTTTCCCAAGGGTTATACGGCTCTGAAACCGTACCTAAGGGTGACTCCCCAACCGAATAAATAGGGTAATTGATACTCCCACGGAACTTAACTGTGGGATTTTTGGTTTATGGCGATTTGGATAAAACCTATCAAGAATTAATATGCCAGATGATGTTTTTGATAGTCCCGACTCAAATCCATTTGATCTAGATCAAAATTCCAGTGACTATGGGAATTTAGTTGATGACATTGAGGATCTGGATTTTGAGCCACAGGTGGCTACCCCTCGTTTTAATCCCGAAATTAAACCCAGAGTTAAGCCAACCAGGGTAATACCCCAAAGATTAACGGTGTGGGCGATCGCCTGTGCCTCTATTCCGACTGTGATCGTGGCTGGCTTTGCCTATCAGATTAATCATAAATCTCTCCGTGATGCGGCTAGACAAACTCAAGAGCTTCGAGCCATAGCGATCGCTGATAGTATTAATAACTCGGTTTTAAGGCAGTATGAAGACACAAAAAATCTTAGCCAAGAATTAGGATTAATATCTGGATTACCTCCCGCCAGTCAAAGGCAATTAATTAGCGATCGCTTAAATAAAAAACTTAAAAATCCTACTAATTTAACTAGCGGTTTTGCTATTTATACTCCCCAAGGTAACTTAATATTGCAGACTAGCCCCAGCCAGCTAAACCCAACTTTGGATCGGGCGGTACTAAAAAAAGTATTGGATTTTAATTCATCGGTAATAAATCAGCCAGTTCAGGTAAATAATGAGTATTTAATCCAGTTTGTTGCCCCGATTCGAGATCTTAAAACCCAAAAAATTCAGGCTATTCTAATATCTCAAATCCCGATTAGTAAACTTCGTCCCAATTTTGCCACTGGTAATTATGTAATTAGTGATGCTAACCAGAATCCTTTGTTTTCTACTTCTAATTTCGATCAGGCGGACTTAATTTCTATCCTTACACCATCACTCCAAGGCTTACCAGATCTGAAGTGGAATGTGGCAGTTAATCTTCCAAGTAGTAATTATACCGATCCTAGAATTTTTACATTAATTTTAGGATTAGTAAGTGTAATCGCCGTAATTTCATACTTTGCCGCCCGTCAACTTAGCTCCCGTCTGATTCAAGCCTCAAATACGATTAGAGCGATCGCTGAAGGTAAATCCCGTAAATCTCATAAGCCATTTATTTCCAAAGGGAATGATGAAATCGATCAACTATTAGCAAATGTGCATCTCATCTCGGAGCAGTTGCAAAAAGAAAATACCGTCACAAACTTAAACCAAGAACATAAAAACTCGATAGCGCATTATCAACAGCTATTGCAAGAAATGGAAGCGCAAGCAACCCAAAATCAAATTGAGCTAATGCAAAAGAATCACCAAATTCAATTATTAGGCTCAGATTTAGCACAAAGGGCAGCAAAGTTCAAAGATGTCGGAAATCAAATCCAAGTTCTAATTAATCAGCCCCAAATTCAGACTAATTCACTCCAAAAGCCTGATTTGATTATTAACCAAATTAACCAGCTAGAGGAAGTGGCGGAACGCATCTCGGAGAGAATCGCCAACAGTGTCAAAAAGATAGAGCCATTAGCATATTCTTCTCAAATTCCGAGGATTGTGGATCTAGTGCATGAAATTGGCATTGAGGCTAACCTGTTATCTGTAAATGCAGGGATTAAAGCCAACCGTGACCACGAATTTAGGGTTTTTGCCGAACAATTAAGTAAACTTGCTAATGCATCTGTGTCCGTAATGCAAGAACTAGAAAATTTAGCACCAAATCAACCTGAAGACGATATGGGCAATTTAGAGGTGATTTCTAGCACAATCATTGCAGGATTAAAAGCGGATTTACTGAGGATCGAAGAAGAAATTAAACTCAAATCCGCAGCCGAATCTCAACTCTATACAAGTCTAAGTTTGATTAGCTCTGAGCTTGAGTAATTTTGAGGTTAAACTAGATTTGGGTAAACGTACTCATTAAACCCAATTGGTTTTCCTAACAAAGTCTCCTAATAAAATCTCAAAAGCTATGACACAAACTGCTTTACCAGAAAATCCTCTCCAAACTTTGGCAGAAATTAAAAGCGATCGCTTACCAACTATTTTTTCTGATGAATTTCGCCAAGAAACTACCGCCTTAACCAAACGCCTGTTTATTCAATTAATCCGCCGTCCCACAACCTTGATCGCAGGGATACTTCAACCTTTAATGTGGCTAATTTTATTTGGGGCATTATTTCGCTATGCACCAGAAGGTTTTTTGGGCGATGGACAAACCTATATTCAGTTTCTAGCCGCAGGAATTATCGTTTTTAGTGCCTTTAGTGGAGCCTTAAATTCTGGTTTGCCAGTATTGTTCGATCGAGAATTTGGATTTCTGAATCGGATGCTCGTAGCTCCCTTAGTTTCCAGATTTTCCATTGTCCTTGCCTCAGCTATTTTTATCATTACCACCAGCGTGATTCAAACCGTAGTAATTATTGGAGCTAGTGCGGTAATGGGGGCAGGATTACCAAGTATGGCTGGTTTTGGGGTGGTTACCTTAGTATTAATCCTATTAGTTTTAGGCTTTACGATGATTAGTCTTGGTTTAGCCTTTGCCATGCCGGGGCATCAAGAATTATTAGCCTTTATTTTTCTGGTAAATCTGCCTCTAATGTTCTCCAGTACTGCCCTTGCGCCTGTAGCATTTATGCCAACTTGGTTAAAATGGGTAGCTTGTTTGAATCCTTTATCCTTTGCGATCGAGCCCATTCGTTTTGTCTATAGCCATTCTGATTGGACTTGGAGCAGTATAGTTTTAACTGCACCTTGGGGAGATATGACGCTAGTTAGTTTTGTATTGGAGCTGCTGGTTTTTGTGGGATTAGTAGCGATCGCCATTAGAGGAGTGCTGCGGCGAGGAATTGCATGAAGTCTGAGGTTAGCATTCCCAAATTTGCGGATAATTGGAGCTATCTTAAAGCTGAATTGACTTGGTTGGATCGGGTAATTATGCGGGCGATCGCCAAGCAAAGGCAGTTAAATCGCGAAATTGATCGCATAGCTCGTTCTGAAGTTGATAAAGCCACAAGTCACTGGTGGAAAGGTTTTATTACCCTAGATCCGCCCAATGGTGGGAAGCAAATGCCCCATGTCCCTCAAATTGCACCCATTCCCCAAAAATCAACAGAAGCCCCTCGCTATGCCGATCGCATTGCGGCAAGTCAGGAGCAGGCTATTAATCTCACTATTCCAACTTTGAGCGATCGCCTGAAGCTAGATAAATTTGAACGAGATTTATTAGTATTATGTCTGGCTCCAGAGATCAATCGCCGCTATGAAAAGCTCTATGTGGTTTTAAATAATGACGATAGTAGTTGTCGGCAACCCACAGTTGATTTAGCTTTACGCTTATTTTGCCGATCTGATGCCGAGTGGCGCAATGCTAGATCCTTACTGTCTCCTAAATCGCCCTTAGTAAAAACTAAAATTATCGAAATTTGCCCTCCCCATACTTCATCCAAAACTCTAATTTCTCGGTCTTTAAGATTAAGCGATCGCTCTGTAGATTATTTATTATCCGAAGATCAAGCGATCGAGTCAATTTTACCCAAGCCCAGAAAACGAGCAGTGCCGAAAACCATACCTCAAAATAATCTTGAGTAGTCTTGAATCCCGATTGGGAAGAGAACTAAATATTTAGCAACTGATATCCAATAATTTTAGCCAAGGAATATGACTGTAGAAAACTTTCAAGCTGAAGTAACACGTTTAATCACTGAATCTGCGGAGATGGAAAAATCTCTACAGGCAGGACAACCAGAGGCTGAAACTAAAAGTCGATTACTAGAACCATTTCTTAATGCTTTAGGGTTTACACCCGAATGTCGTACCCCAGAAGGTAGCATCCGTAGCCTAATTCGGACAACTACTTGGGTAGATTATTTATTAAAACCTGCACCTAAAGATAGACCTGTATTGATGTTTGAGGCAAAAAGTCTCTGGGATCAAGATATTTGGGAGAAGAATAAACAGCAGGTATTGGATTATTTACGGGATTACAGTCTGGATATTGCCAACGATCAGCCTGTACTGTGGATTATTTTATCTAACTTTAAGGAGTGGTACATTCTGCGCCTACAGGATCGGACTCCTTTTTGGCAGTTTACAATTACCGATTTGCAAAACGATCCAGAGTTAAGCGATCGCCTTTATAACTGCTTGGCAAGGGAGAATTTGCGGGGTAATAAATTAGAAGCGTATTATAGCGAACGGACTAGAGAAGGTCTAGGCGAAAGATTTTTAGCAGATTTGAAGATTTGGCGCGCCATATTAGCAAATGGCATTAGATTATCTCAGCCTCAACTCAGCCTAGAGAAAACAAGAGAAGCATCGCAGGTAATCTTGAATCGGTTTTTGCTGATTCGATTGCTAGAAGCTTTTAGTTTACAAATGCCTTACAACTATCTGGGACGGCTATATTACAACTGGCAAACTACGCTCCCCGATCTGCCATTTATTGAACAGTTGCGGGATGGATTTCGGCACACTTGGGTAGGTTATAATACCGAACTTTTTCATCGATCTTGGGTAGATGAATTAGATATTAGTAATGAGTATTTAGAGCCGCTAATTATTATGAATGCGGTGCCAAGGGAAGGGATTCTCTACGCAATTACGGGCAGCTTAACTGAGTATCGTTCTATCTATAACTACGACTTCACAACGCTGACTCAAGATATTTTAGGGACTGCATACGAGCAATTTCTAGCGCACCAGTTAATAGAAGAGCATGGCATCATTAAAATCCTCGAAAATCAGGAGACGCGCAAGCAAGAAGGAGTTTTTTATACTCCCGATTATATTGTTTCTCAGATTGTCTATCAGACTTTGCAACCTTTGGTAGAAGCGAAGATAGATCTGGCGATCGCTCTTTTAGAAACTCATAATTTCAGTGAAGCATATCAAATTGCTAGTTCAGTTTTAGAGATTACTGTTTGCGATCCTGCCTGTGGTTCGGGTTCATTTTTATTAGGAGCGTTTGATTATCTTTTAGAAGAGTTAAAACGGTATAACAAAGCCTGCGAAAATCCTAATTTAAGTTCGGGAAATGGAGATTTATTTAGCCATGCTTCGGCAATTCCCCTGAATAACCTAGAGGAAAATATAGTTGTTAAGATGCTGCACGGAGTTGATCGAGATCCTCAAGCCGTATTACTAGCAAAGCTTTCGCTCTGGACAAAATTACTACGAACTCGACCTAATCTCTATGGACAAAAGAAGAATGTCCATTCTCGTTTACCTGCTTTAACCCTAAATATTCGAGTCGGTGATAGTCTAATTCATTCCCCTGCTAATTTAGAATCTGTAAAAGTGGAGTTATCAAAGGCGGCGGATTTGGCTAGGTTGGCAAGGGATATTGATCTTAAAGAAAGCGATCGCACTGTTGCTGTGACTAATTTAGAACTCACTATTTCAAGTATTAATCAGCAGATAAATCCTGTTCTTACCGCTTTTTTTGCGACTGAAGAGAGTTTGCAATCTGCTGTGAAATTAATTAAAAATCGAGAAGGATCAGAATCTGAACTCAGGGCAATTCGTTTATATATTACTACTGTGGAAAGCCCCAAAACTTTAACAGATTGGACAAGCTCAGAACTAGAAAGATTGCGATCGGAACTGATGATTATCCCTACTGCCTTAGAAGATGTGGTGATAAAGCGTCCATTTAACTGGCAGGTGGAATTTCCCCATGTTTTTGATCCACAGTTACCTGAAAAAGGCTTTACGGCGATCGTTGGCAATCCGCCCTATTTTAATGTTGATGCTACCTTTGGCAGAGGCGCACCAGAGCTATTGTGGCTGAAGACTATGTATGCCGATATTTATACTGATAAAACTGATATTCTCTTTTACTTCTTGCGCTGGAGTTATGAACTGTTGAAACCGCAGGGTTCCCTTGGCTTTATTACTTCCCGTGCGTTTATTCAAGGTGACAAATCCAAAAATCTCCGCACCTTCCTAACTCAAAATACCACAATCATTAGCATCCTAGATTTCTTGGGTCACAAAGTCTTCAAAGCTGGTATTGCCACCTGCATTATCCAATTCAAAAAAGAATTACCTACTGATGAGAATATTATTGTCGCTAACTGCATTTTAGATTTTGATCAAGCAAAGAAAATTATCAGAAAAAGAAGAGCTTTAGCATCTTTAGATCAAGTTAGCGTTAAAATTGAAGTAGTACAAAAACAATTAGAGTCTTCTCGATGGAGTATCTCGCCATATCCAGAAATTTTTCAAATCATTGATGCCGCAGGAACTAAGCTAAAAGATGCAAATATTTGTGATGTAGTAGAGCAAGGGATTCAAACAGGTGAAAATACGATCTTTGCTCCAGTTAAGGGCTTCCCCAAGAATTTTCCCAGAGAAAGACTATATCAACGGATTACTAACTCAGAGATTGAAACTAATGGATTTGTTGTAGATGGAATTTACTTGCTGTATATCGAGAATGGCGATGATTTTAATGCGCTTCCCCCATCAGTAAAGAAATACCTAAATGCTAATCGCTCAAAATTAGAAGAACGCGCAGCCCATAAAGAGGGTAGTTGTGCTTGGTATGCTTTACATCGTTCCAGACGCAAAGGCGAACATTCTCATTTCCGTCCTAAAATTCTCTGTCCCTATCGAGCTAGTTCTAATCGGTTTAGCATCGATCTCGAGGGTTGTTTAGCAGGGTTAACTGATACTACAGCCATTTTCTTGAAAGATATTTATACCTTCAATTCTGAAGATCCCAAGCTTGATAGATTGTATTTCTTAACAGCTTTATTAAATTCTCAAGTGCTAGAGTTCCGTTTTAGAGCTTTAGGAGGACTAGGGAAACTTACCAGTAGAGGGATGTTTGAATATTTTGCGACGCAAGTTGGCGACTTACCGATTCCAGACCTAGCAGAAGATGATCTAGATTTTCAAACCTTGGCACAACTAGGAAAAGAAGCCCATCAAGTTTGGAGCGATCGCTATCAAATTATTACCACCTATCAAACCAAAGCCTCAAGCATTCCCTATCATGAGGTTTCGGCAATCCATTATCACAATATCTCAGGGGACTACGGTATGGATGTGGAATATGCCAGTCCAAATCCCAACCTCGAAGGGCATTTACTCTCTTTGCGTCTAGAAGCAAAAACCGATGGATATATTCTGTGGGGCGAAATTACCGAAGATCGAGATTGGAAAGAAGGCGATCGCTATTGGTTAGAAATTGTCACCGTTAAAATCCGTAATCCCTTCCTGCGCCGTTATTTACTAGCAAGATTAACCTATCTATTGGAGTTCGATCCAGAGTTTCGTCGCAAACAAAAACTCAATCGTGAATTTAGTAATTTACTAACATCCGCTCTTGAAGTTCTAAAGCTATACCAATTTGATGGAGATCGCATTAGTAATCTGAGAACATTAGAAGTAATTGAGCAAAGAGTAATTCAAGAAGTTGGGCGATCAGATTTGGAGGATCTACTACTAAGACAGGTGGAAATTCAAACTGAAATCAATCAAATTGCTTACAGGCTTTATGGAGTTGAACAATATCAAAACATCATTGCACAGGCTCTTAAAGTTGTTTTGTAATAGTTGATATGGTCAAGATTAAAATAAGTTAGAGCGTGGCGCAGGATATAAATAAATGATTCAAACAATTGCCTCAAAAAAATCATCAGAAAAGTCACTGTATGAGTCCGATCTTAATCTTTGGCTAGAAAATGCGATCGCCCAATTAAAATCTGGAAAACTACAGGATCTTGATATTGAAAATTTAATCGAGGAGTTAGAAGGCTTGGCAGGTAGAGATCGACGGGAACTAAAAAATAGATTGACTACTCTGCTCGAACATCTCTTAAAGCGGTGCTATGTTAAAAGTGATTATGACTATGCAGGATGGCAAGTAACGATCGCCAGAACTCGAATTGAAATTGAAAACATCCTCGAACAATCACCAAATCTAAAAAATTATATTAATAGTCCAGAGTTATTTGATGCTGCTTTTAAGAATGCATTACGCATAGTTAGAGCAGAGTCAGGTTATAAATCCATCGATTTTCCTGATTCATGGCAATTTAGGAATGACATTGACTCAATTTTAAGTGTTAATTTTTGGGAGTAGAAAACTCTACGATCGAGACTTTAATCTTTAGTTAGAGAAGGCGATCGCCCAACCAAGTCATAACCTGATCGGCAAGTCTAGTATCATCTAAGCGATCTATTTCCCTAATTCCCGTGGGACTGGTTACATTAACTTCTGTAAGGTAGCCGCCGATTATATCAATCCCCACAAAGATCAAACCGTCTCTCTGCAAAATTGGACATAACTCTCGACAAATCTCTAACTCTCTAGGTGTAATCTCAGTTTTAGCTACACTTCCCCCTGCTGCCATATTGCCGCGAAATTCTCCTGAGCTCGGAATCCGATTTACAGCCCCAATTGGCTCCCCATTCAGTAAAATAATGCGTTTATCTCCATCTTGGGCGGCTGGCAAGTATTCTTGAACCATGACAGGAACTCTGCCAAATTTGGTACTAACTTCAATAATGGAATTAAGATTGCGATCGCCCATAGTTGCAAATAGAATTCCTTCTCCACCTTTGCCATCGAGGGGTTTAATTACAGCTTCACCTTTGGCTTGGACAAAATCTTTAATAATGGGTTTACTGCTGGAGACGATGGTTTCAGGCGTACAACTAAACTGCAGGGCGTAAGCTTTTTCATTAGCGGATCTAATTCCCTGGGGTGAGTTTATAACTAGGGTGCGATCGCTATCTACATAATCCAAAATATAAGTGGCATAGATATACTCAACGGTTACAGGCGGATCGGGACGCATCCACACTACCTGCATATTTTCTAAAAACTGATAAGTACCCAACTCTTTCTGATACCAAGGATTTTGGGCTTGCCATTTGCCATGATTTAATGCCACAGGATGAATACAAACAGGTTCTAAAAATGCTTGAGCTTTTCCCTTGATAATACTTAACGATTCTTTAGCGCATACAAATACTTCATGTCCTTGATGGCAAGCTGCTTCCATTAGTGCCACGCTGGTGTCATGGGTGGGATCGAGTTTGGCGATCGGATCGATAATAAAAGCTAATTTCATAAATGATTATTAAAGGTTTTCTTTTAGCTGGATTTAAGTTGGTTCCGCCAATTAGCGATCGCCGCAAGGGATATAGATAAAACGAGAAACACAATTGCAACTACAAAGCAATTAAATAGTACCTTGGGATAGCCTAATTCAGAAACGTCAATAAAAGGATAAGGATATAAACCAGTTAATTTCCCTCTCACCAAAGTATAGAGAAAATAGATAAATGGATAGATTAACCAATAGGGGATAGTAGCAACATTAACCCGTTGATTGGAGGTAAATACGATCCAGTAAATAGTGAAAAAAATAGGAATAACTGCATGGAGGATGCCATCGGAGACTATAACCCATCCACTCAAAGGTTTGCTAAGTATTAGCTGATAGACTAATCCCACAATTACAATATAGACAGTAATCGCGCTAGAAGCCTCTGGGAACTTAAGTCCAGATACTAATTTAGCTATAAATCTATGCCTAGGATTAAATCTAAAGGTATGTGCTAAGAAGTAAATAATAACTAAAATATTAGTCAAAATCGTAAAATAGCTAAAAAAGCGAATTAATGCTGCTCCTAGGGTTTTATCTTCATAAGTCAAGAAAAATTGCAAAACAATTCCAAATACTCCTAAGATCGCTCCAAACCCTGCAAACAAGCCCTTTAAATCTTTATCGACCATATTTCTGGATATATTAAAGCCTTAATCCTCGCATTCCAAAGTTTCCCTAGTAGCTCTCCCTGTAGTCGGGTTAGTACCTGTGGCGGATTTGCACAAAAGGATGCGAGTAGTGTTGCGTAAATCCACATCGGTAAAGTCTGCCCCATCAATCACTGTCCCCACAAATGAAGTGCCGTAGGTAAATGCACCTTCAAGTAAAGCATTAGTTAAATTTGCTCCATTCATCCGAGCCGTATCCAAAGTGCTATAACGCATATCTGCCCCTGTAAAATCTGCAGAGGTCATATTTGCCCCAAATAAGCTTACGCCCGTGAGATTAGCATTGCGAAAATTTGCCTCATGGAGATCGGTTTTGTTAAATTGCGAACCTTGGAGAGATTTTCCCGAAAAGTCTGCTCTTGCCAGCATCTGTTTATCAAAGTCTTCGGCAAAGCTAGGACTGACATTTATAGTTGTAACCAGGCAAGCGATCGCCCAAATACACAACATCAAAGAAATCGTACTATTAAAAATCAATTTTAAGTTCATAATATCTATCAAAATATCTGCTGACAGTTCTTATTTTATCTGGGTAGTAACTCCTTATTAGATTTGAATAATAATTTCATAACTCTAAAATGTGTTGATCTACAATTCCTTACGAATTAATTAAATTCTAACTAAATGCTGAAAAATACCTTACGCAGTCTTGTTCTTGCTTCTTCGATCGCATCTATGGCTCAACCAGTTTTTGCAGACCAAAGGGACTTTAGGGCATATAACAAAACAAAGGTAGATACTATACATCTCGTCAAATAAAAATTGGGAAGAAGATGTTTTAGGTAGAAATACCTTGGAATCAGGGGATTCTACCAGACTTTTATTTCAAGGCAGAACCTCGACCTGTCGCTATGACATCAGAGCCGAGTTTACCGATGGAGATGTGGTAGAGGATTACAAGATTAATCTTTGCGATACAAATTCCTAGTCATTTACCCAAGAAAGATAAAAAACTAGAAAGTTCACTGGTCATGGACTTTGGCAATAAAAAATTCCTCTAGGGTCTGCCTTGATAAGTCCATTTTGACTAAAGTAGCCTTAATCTCATCTAAAAACTTCAGAAAGGATTGGGGATCTCCCATTAAAGTTCCGTGCCAAGCCTGATTTTGAAATTCCAGATGTTCAATCCACTTTTGTAACTGCTCAAAATTACCACCATGCCCAGATACTTGAAAGCTTTGTCCTGTTCCCAATAGCTCATTTAAGGTACCGATCGCAATTAATTCACCCTTATGTAAAATCCCGATGCGATCGCAAATTAGTTCGACATCAGAAAGAATATGACTGTTAAAAAAAACAGTCTTGCCCTGATGCTTTAGGGTCAGAATAATTTCCCGAATTTGATAACGTCCAATGGGATCTAACCCAGACATTGGTTCATCTAAAAACACTAGCTCTGGGTCATTAATTAACGCCTGTGCCAAGCCCACCCTCTGTACCATACCCTTAGAATAGGTACGAATTTGTTTTTTGCGCGCAGTTGATTGAGTTAGCCCGACTAAATCTAGTAACTCGGCAATGCGATTGTTTTTGAGCCGAGATTCCATGCCAAACATACTGCCAATAAAGTCTAGGAGTTCCCAGCCAGTTAAGTAGTCGTAGTAATAAGCATTTTCGGGTAAGTAGCCAATTTTTTGTCTAGAGGAGCGATCGCCCAGATCGTAGCCCAATAATTTGGCATTTCCCGATGTGGGCTGGACTATGCCCAGTAGTAGCTTTAAAAACGTAGTTTTACCTGCACCGTTAGCCCCTAAAAGCCCAAATGTTTCACCTTTCTGGACATTGAGTGAGCAAGATTTTAAGGAATTAACTTGCTGATTTAGCCAAAAACCAGTGCGATAGGTTTTACTAAGATTTTCAACGGTAATGGCTGGGGTATTTAAAACTTCTACAGTCTCTGCACTCATAGTAAAGAATATTAAATTTAAGCTTGATTCTAGAACTCTTAGTTGGAAGAATGATTCCTAACTGTAGTAGATTTTAAGACTCTTAGGTTGATACAATATTTTTAAACAATTTTTACCAAACATCTATATGGAATTTCTTGATGGTATCACTACATTTTTAGTAGGAATTAACTTTAAGCTGATCTTTCAACTTACTTGTTTAGCTTTAGTCGTAGTCTCTGGGCCTGTAGTAATTTTTCTACTTGCCGCTAGAGGTGGCGATCTATAGGTTGAGATCATATTTTTTTGAGATTATATTTCTTGATATTTAGCTACTTGATATTTAGCTAGGTGGCATCGCCTAGTTTTATTTTTTAGCTAGGATCTATCTTTCTTCTGCCAGAGGACACCCGATTTATCGGGCGGTGAATTGGTATTGGCATACGTTTGCTTGATTTAATTATAAATGTTTACGACTGCTTTCGCTATATCTAGCTAGTATTTAGGGGTATAAGTTAACAACTTACTTATACATCACTAAACCTAAACCTATACATAGAACTTTCTACCTATGGCAAAGCGATCGCTTAAAGCATCTCAATCGGGCATAAAAAGAGCTAAAGAAAGTTTTACGTCTAAGGGTTGGACTCAAGAATATCTGGCGCAGGAAGTTGGTATTAAAACAAGGCAACCCATTTGGCGATTTTTTGCAGGATTGCCCATTGAACGATATACATTTTTTGAAATTTGTACGATTTTAGATTTAGATTGGCGGGAGATTGCCTTTAATCCACCTATGGATGCTGGAGATAATATGGGAAAAGGTTCGGAGATCGACTTCCAATCGGCATTAATTGATATTAACACCTTAGTACAGTTAGTGCGATCGCACCGACAGGAAAAAGTTAACAATCAATGCGGAATTTTACAATTATTAGATATTAGCCGTCCTGTCGATCTTGAGCATATCTATATCGATCTAAATATTCTCGAACAAATCCCTAGCGAACAATGGCTAGATCTATCTGAGCTAGATCGCCTGAATCCAGAGGATATTGAGCGATATGGCTTGGGTAAAATTGCTGAGGGTCAAACTTCTGGCATGGATGCCGTAGAAAAAAGTCACAAACTGCGGGTTTTGGGTAAACCTGGTTCTGGAAAGACTACATTTCTTAAGCATCTTGCCATCCAATGCAATGATGGTGGGTTTGCCATAGATCATGTCCCAATTTTTATTACCTTGCGAGATTTTGCCGAAAGTTGCAGAAATACAAGTCAGGTGAGTTTATTAAAATTTATCCATCAAGAATTTTTGATGTCAGATATTACCCATGCATCAGTAATTAAGAAACTGTTGTTATCAGGCAGGGTACTGTTGATGATCGATGGCATGGATGAAATCTGGCACGAAGAAGAACATACGATCCTCAATGAGATTCGCCGATTTGCGGAAAAATACCATAAAAACATAATTGTGGCTTCCTGTCGTACTGCTACTAAAAAGCTAGCCCTCAAAGGTTTTACCGATGTGGAAATTGCGCCATTTACCGAGTCCCAAATTACAACTTTTGCGGAAAAATGGTTTGTGGAATTTAGCCATAATAATACTGGACTAGCAGATTCATCTCAGTTTATGAAAAAATTGGATTTACCAGAAAATTGGGGTTTTCGGAAACTGGTAACTACTCCACTGTTTTTACATCTTGCTTGTTCGATATTTCACCGCCAAAGTAAGTTCCCGATTAATCAAGCTGAATTTTATAAGCAAGGCATGGATTTGCTTTTAGGGAAATGGGATGAAGCTAGGGGAATCGAACGGGATCAGATCTATCGGGGATTTTTGTTACCGCAAAAGCTGAAGTTATTAAGTCAAATTGCCTCGGCAACCTTTGAAGAAGGGCAATATATGTTTAAGCAGGAGGTGATTGAGCAACATATTACCGACTATATGCAGAACCTTGTTAATGCTAGTACCGATCCCGAAGAAATCCAAGAAACCAGTGAATCGATCCTACGGGCGATCGAAACTCAACATGGACTTTTGACCGAACGGGCGCGGGGAGTTTTTTCCTTTTCCTATCTTGCCTTGCAGGAATATTTCACAGCTCGTAAAATTGTTGCAGGTCATAATCTTCATGCCTTAGGAGAATCTTTACGAGGACTTGTGAGCCATATTACCGATCCCCATTGGCGGGAAATCTTTTTACTTACTTCTACCATGCTCCGCAGTGCCGATAGCTTGGTGGAATTAATGAAACAACAAATTGATGACCTTGTAAGCAAAGATCCATATTTGCAAGAGTATTTGGCTTGGGCAAGTGCCAAAGCAGATGGAAATAAATCTCAAGAGAAAGGTGAAATAGGGCGGGCTTTTTATTTGGCTTTAACCCAAGAGCCTAAATTGGCTGCTCAATATGCCCTAGCGGCTACCCTAGATCAAGGCAAACTTTTGGATGCTGGACTAGAAGACTTACTAGGACAATGCATGATTGGCGGTAGTAAAGATTTTGCTTACGTTCATGCCTGTGGTGATGCCCTAAGTAATATTTTGGGGACGGTACTGGATTTGGGGTTCCATAAGTCTTTAGAACAACTTAGTGCTGAATTGCCTAATGATAATTATACAAATGCTAGCTTTGAGGAATGGTGTAGCAATAACTACGATAACTGGGTGAGTCAATTGCAGGATGTGATCTCTAGCCATCGACATATCGGGGATAAATGGAAATTTAATCCCGATCAGATCCTTGTATTACAAAAATACTATGACGCTAATCAATTATTGCTCGATTGTCTCAATGGTAAATGTGAAGTTACAACTAGCGTTAGGAATGAAATTGAGTCATCTTTGCTGTTACCGCAAACAGAATTAGAAAAAAGAGAATGGGAATAATAAATTTAGTAATCAAATCAATCAAATCAATCAAATCAATCATTAAATCAATCATAGCCCTGTCAATGTAGATCAAGAATTAAATTTAGGAGGATTTATGGCTATCCCAACTGAAAAAGCAAGTATTAAAGTTGAAGATGTTAATGAGGTTTCGACAGGATATACAGTCGATCAAGATGGATTGGTCAATAACTATGCGATCGAGCCAGAGATCTATGCCGAAGATGGTGGTGATTTAGAGGAAGTAGTCCTGAGTGATAGAGTGACTGTGGTTGATATTTTTTCATCGGAGCTAGATGCGAAGAAGGCGAAGTTGGCAATGGAACAAAAAGGTTTGCGTTCCGATCAAATTTCGATCGTGGCTAGAGATTATCAAGAATCTGAAAGCTGCATGAACTGGGAAAAAATTACCGCAGATGGTGGTTTGGCGACGGTTTTAGTGGAGTTGGGAATTGAGGATGATGCCATCTTGCAATTTGAAGCTGCTATTGATGCTGGTAACTTTTTGATGATTGCCATAGGTAGCGATCGCGAAGCCAGTCAAGCCCAGCACGTACTGGAAAATATCGGTCATTGCATTAAATAAGTAATTGTAGGGACTAGGGGAAAGGGATGGCTATTCTAACTGAACAACTAACTAATAATTTCGATCGTGCCAATGTAGGTAGCTCATGCGATTATCCCTTTGTCCCGCAGCTAAAAAGGGAAAAACATAGACTGATATCTGAATCTGAACATTCTGAAAGTAGAGTAGCGGTCGTCGAGATCTTTCCATCTCTGACAGAAGCTCAATGTGTAGTGATGTCCATGGAGCGAGAGGGTTTAGCTTCCCATCAAATTTTGATAATTGCTAAAAATCATTATGAAACTGAAACCTCAAATAATTGGGAGCATATTCATGTAGATGATGACTTGGCAATATTTTTAACAGAATTAGGAATTAGCGATCGCTCCGCCTGTAGATTTGCGAATGCGGTTGAGGATGGTAATTTTTTGGTGATGGCGATCGGGAACGATTGGGAAGCTAGCAAAGCCCAGCACGTTTTAGATAACATCGGCAACTGGCAATTTAACGAACATTTTAAAGCGATCGTCACTTTGCCAGAACAATTAAAAAATATGATAAGAAAAACTATATGTATAAATTAACCGATCTTCTCTATGGCTCATTATTTAGTTTCTAATGCCGTAAAGTTTGCCAATAGCGACGAGAAAGTGAAAATTTCTTCCAAGATTGAACGAGATGTGGTTATAGTTACTATTGCTAATTCTGGGTCTAGTCTGAGGGTACAAAATCTCCATCGCCTGCTTGAGGCTAGTTCGTCAAATTTGGGTACAGTCAGTGAGATGGTGGCAGGGGTAGAAATATTACTATGTCAATATTTCTAATCAACATACAAACCTAGCCAATTAAAGAGCATTCATAAAATTGCATCATGAAGAAGGCGATCGCAAAAGTTAAGTAAGGCTAAAATTAATTATTGTATATGTACCGTTTAACAAAGATGAAAACCTATAGCTTTGATAAAATCATTGAATCTGTTGAAGAAATGTCTGATGATGAACAGCTTACCCTAGTTGAACTGATCGCTCATCGAATCACAGAGAGGCGTAGAGATGAGATCGCTATTAATATCATGGGTGCAAATGAAGATTATGCCAATGGACAAGTATTTCGAGGCTCAGTAGCTGATGTCATGGCGGAACTAGAGCGGTGAGAACTCTTGTATCAACATCTTCATTCAAACGAGCCTTTAAAGCCTTAATTCGCCACAAACCCGAAATGAAAAGCCGTATAGCTCAACGATTAGAAATGTTGGTAGCTGACCCATTTCATCCTGCGCTGAGAACCCATAAGTTAAAAGGCAAGCTATCTGGTGCGTGGGCTTGCACTGTAGAGTATGATTGCCGAATAGTCTTCAATTTCAAGAAAAATCCAGATTCAGATGCAGAAGAAATCCTTCTAATTGATATTGGCAGTCATGATCAGGTTTATTGAACTATATGGGGTTAAGTACAGTCTGTGAATGACTAAATAAGAATTATTCCCATCTTGCAAAGGGATGCAAAACCACAGCCTTAAGAATCCGATCGCCTTGCCACAGAGGTAAAGATAACCATAATTTGCCCTGATCGATCCAGTTTTGACGCAGAGTTGCATTATCTAATTGGCGATTTTGCGATCGCATACAAACAATATTAATCGTTGGCTCACACACTAGCTCTACATCCCGAGAACGATCTATATATCTTTTTAATGCTCGGGCTTTATCCATAGAATTATCAACTAATTCGGCATAGCCATCTAAACCCAGCGATCGTAAAGCCAGCCACAGTTTTAAGCTATCAGTTCGCCGAGTTCCCTGCAAATTAAAATTGCCAAAATTCAAGGAATTATCCGCCATATAGGGCAAAGTATTGTCAAATCCATTAATTAAATCTTGCCGCTCTTTGACCAAAAGCATGGCACAGGTGCGAGCAATCCACATCCATTTTTGGGGGTTAAAGGTAATCGAGTCCGCCTGATCAATTCCCGATAATAAATGCTTCCAACTTGGCGAAAGGATAGCTGCACCACCGTAGGCGGCATCGACATGGAACCAGCAATTATATTTTCTGGAAATTCCTGCCAATGCGGAAATATTATCTATGGCTCCTGTAATCGTAGTACCTGCGATCGCCCCTACAAAAAAGGGAATATTACCCAACTTTAAATGTTCTTGAATTTTTGCCTCAAGGTCATCTAGTTTGATTTCTCCTGAAGAGTTAGTGGCAATTCTAATTAAGTTTTTACTGCCTAGCCCAATTACATTCATACCCTTATCAAAGGAAGTATGGGCAGCATCCGACACAAATGCTACTAATCGATTTGAGATTCCACAAGATTTAATTTCTGGGATTTTATGATTGCGAGCCACTAATAAAGCCGTGATATTCGCTAAACTACCGCCACTGGTAAGAGTACCGAAACTTTTAGCTCCCAAACCAAATAACTGCCCAAACCAAGACATCAAGTCTGCTTCTATTTGCGTAAATAGTGGAGCTAGTTCACTACTGAGCATATTGTTATTAATGGCACTAGCTAAAGCATCTGCCCAAACTGTAATCACGAGGGGAACACTATCCATATGTCCCATGTAGCGGGGATTATTAAGATTGAGACTACGGGGTAATACCTGCGATCGCACTTCTAGGAGTAAATCCTGCCAATCTATGCCCACTTGGGGAATATCTAATTTTAGGGTCGAGCTATCTTTGACAAAATCCTGATTGTGATTAGCTAAAACTTCATCTGTAATCAAGTCCACAAATGCATAGCCCATCTTTCTGATTATTTCTCGATTCGAGCGATCGGGTTTAATAAATTGGTTATTCAAGTAAGTTATTCAAGTAATTATTCAGATGTAAACGTATTAATTCGCTGGACATTATGCAACCATGACTAAATCATTGCGACAGGATAGTCAGGATTTTTAGGGTTAGGTATTAATTGCTGATTTTTGCAATCCACCAACAAGTCCATTAATTCTAAGACCACTTGCCCAATTAAAATCTCATCACCAACTACCAAAGCTTGTAAAACCGCACTTCTACCTTGACATTGAATTTTCACGGCTTCAGTTAGTCCTAAAACTTCTTGCTCTCCATTCGCAAAGCGGGCTACCTGAGTTCCTTCGATTTTTAAGCCCAGATATTCTACGGCTTCCTGTGGAATAACTAAGGTCAATGCTCCAGTATCAACTAATCCTATAGCCTCGTATGTGTGTAAATGTTTGGGATGCAAAGAACCCCGGCGGACTAAACCCTCCTCAAAAGCACTTGTCAACTTCACAGAAACTCGAACTGCACCCATCTTGACTTCCTTATCTAGAATTTTTTTTGCAATAATTGTGGTCATAGAGTTTTCTTCGTGATAACTGCGCCGATTTAGATATGATTTAGGTAGATCTTAACCAAAAGCTATCTGTATGAGTGTAAACCTGTCCTGTGATTTTAGCGATCGCCACCTTGATAGTTCCCAAAATACCAGCCAACGGCAGCTTGCAATTACGGTTGCGGTCGATGCTGAAACCAGTTTTAGCGATAGATACCTCAACCTTTGCTTGGTTTTAGATCACAGTGGCTCTATGGGTGGACAACCGTTAGATACGGTCAAAAAAGCAGCCAGAGATTTAATCGATCAAATGAGCTATAAAGACTACATCAGTGTGGTGGGATTTGACCACAAGGCAGAGGTTGTGGTCGAAAGTCAAACCTTAACCAATCCCGAAAAAGTTAAAGACAAAATTCAATATCTTCGGGCTTCTGGGGGGACAAATATTGATGAAGGCATTAAACTTGCTCTCCAAGAACTGAGCAAAGCCAAGAAAAATACGATTAGCCAAGCCTTTGTGCTTACCGATGGTGAAAATGAGCATGGTAGTAATCAACGCTGTTTGCAGTTTTCCCAACTCGCAGCAGAATATGGCATGACCCTACATACCTTGGGGTTTGGCGACAATTGGAACCAAGATGTTTTAGAACAAATTGCCGATGCAGGGGGTGGAGCCATGGCATATATTGAAACCCCCGATCAAGCAACCTACGAATTTCAAAGGCTGCTGCGCCGAGTCCAATCTGTGGGATTAATTAATGCCCATTTAATCCTCAAACTAGCCAAAAATGTCCGTCTTGCCGAGCTTAAACCGATCGCTCAAGTTCAGCCCGATACCATTGAACTAGAGCCAGAGAAAAACTTAGATACCTATATCGTCCGCCTAGGAGACTTGATGGTTGGCACCGATCGCACAATCATAGTTAACCTTTATATCAATCACAACCGTTCAGATCCAAGCTCAGAGCCGAATCCGTTCCCAGCCGTGATCGCCCAAATTCGCTACGATGACCCCCAATCCAAGCAGGAAGGTATACTGTCACCTGCCGTTAGTGCCGAGTTGACATTAATCAAGGATTTTCAGCCTCAAGTTAATGCCCAAGTTCAAACCAGTATATTAACACTGGCAAAATATCGCCAAACCCAGTTAGCCGAAACTAAATTAAAAGACGGCGATCGCACAGGTGCCGTAACAATGTTACAATCAGCAGCGAAAACTGCTTTACAGATGGGAGATCAGCAGGCAGCTACGGTCTTACAAGACAGTGCTACAACCTTGCAGTCAGGAACCGATCTTAGTGAAGCAGAGCGTAAACAGACAAGGATGGTATCTAAGACCGTCTTACAATTTCCTAAAAAATAATTAATGATGGTTATTTGTCCAAACTGTTCTCATGAAAATCCAGATGGTGCAGACTACTGTGATGCCTGTTATACTCCTTTACCAGTAGTTAATAGCAGCACCTGTCCCAGTTGTGGTACTCCAGTTCAGTCCGATGCCAGCTTTTGTGGAAGTTGTGGTTTTAATTTACAATCTGCCAGCCAATCTGTTAAGAATAATGCTGCCTCCGAAAAAATTACGCCCGCAACTGCTTCTCCCGATTTAGCTCCAGAGATTTCCATCCCAGAAGAACCCGATCTAGATTTAACCAAGGAAGATCTGGCTTTGGTTCAAGAATTAATCGAACCCATTGCCGAAAATAATCCCCTGACCCAGCTTCAACAAGTAGGAGCTTTCTTGATCCATGTTCAAACCAATGTCAAGTTAGAACTACCAAATAATCTGCAAGTAATTCACATAGGCAAACCCAATAATATGATTCCCCCAGATATTGATGTGTCTGGATTCCCTGATTCAGATATTGTTTCTCGTGTCCATGCCGATGTGAGATTTGAGGGTAATGCCTTCTACTTTGAAGATACAGGTAGCTCTAATGGTACATATATCAATAATTCGGTTTTGCCAGCAGGAAATAGACATAAACTGAGATCAGGCGATCGCATTTCTTTGGGTAAGGGCGATCGAGTTAGCTTTATTTTTCAGGAATCCTAATCATGGCTTCTAGGTAAATGTTTTTAGGTAACCAGCATAATCTTGACTAAATTAGTGATAAACCTGACAATCATAAAAACTTCTGGCACTAAAACTACTAGGTAAATTTTACATGGCGATAAGTAAAGTACTGGTGATTGACGACAGCATCATGATCCGTAAAATGGTCAAGAGCATATTGGCTGACAAGTTTGAAGTATTAGAAGCAAACGATGGGATGTCAGGGTTAGATACCGCCAAAAAGAATACTCCCAACTTAATTTTGCTGGATTTTGTCATGCCTAAATATAATGGCTATCAAACCCTCCAAGCTCTACGCCGAGTTGACACCTTAAAAGGGATTCCCGTAATTATGATCTCAGGGCTAAGAGATCAAGTCGCCGAAAATGTCCCTGAGCCCTGGGATTTTGACTTCCTTGAAAAGCCCTTTGAGCCAGAGGTTTTAATCTCAAGAATTGATCAATTACTCCATACTGGGTTATCTGTAGGTACAATTTCTAACCTGAGTGGTGTAACCAAAGATTCCCAACGAGTGCTCGATCGCCTCACTGCCACTGAAACTCTATTAGCACAAGGTATAGAAAACCTAATTCAACGAGAGGTTGTAGCCAGAGTCAATGCGATCGCCAATCGTCTGCAAAAGCAAGAAGCAGCTCTAGGAACCTTAGACAAGAAACTAGATGTGGTTTCCCAAAAGTTAGAACATCAAAATAAAGGTCTGATGATTATCCTGCGGGAGATCAAGGCTTTACAAACTCAAGTTTCAAGCAAGTAGAATATTAGGGTATATAGTTCTAGCTTAATAAATACTGCATAACTACTGGTGGCTAAATTCTATTCAAAATTTCTGCGCCGTGAGCTATTTCCGATTCTAGGTAATCTAAAATTTGCGATCGCCCTATTATTAATAATTGCCCTTTTTAGCGTGTCTGGCACCGTAATTGAGCAGGGAGAGACATTAGATTTTTATCAACAAAATTACCCCGAAAGTCCTGCCTTATTTGGATTTTTAACCTATAAAGTACTACTAATTTTGGGTTTAAACCATGTTTACAGCACTTGGTGGTTTTTAGCATTACTAATTTTATTTGGGACAAGTCTTACTATTTGCACCTTCAATCGCCAGCTACCCATGCTTAAAGTAGCCAAACGCTGGCACTACTATACAAAGCCCCAAAGTTTTACCAAGCTAGCTCTAAGCACCGAATTATCTGGAAGAGCTTCAGATTCCCTAGAAATAGAAGCGATCGCTCTATTATTAAGTAAGTTTGGGTATAAAGTCTTTCACGAAAACCATCAACTCTACGCCCGAAAAGGACTAATGGGCAGAGTGGGACCAATCTTAGTTCATGCCAGTATGCTCTTAATTTTAGTAGGTGCAATTTGGGGTTCACTCACAGGTTTTATTGGGCAGGAAATGATTCCCAGTGGACAGGCTTTCCAAATCAAAAATGTTACAGAAGCTGGAATCTGGTCACATATCCCTAAAACTTGGTCTATCAAAGTTAACCGTTTTTGGATTGACTATACTCCCAGTGGGGCGATCGATCAGTTTTATTCCGATCTCTCTATCTTGGATAATAAAACAGGACAGGAACTCGATCGCCAAACTATTCATGTCAATAAACCTCTACGCTATGATGGCGTAACTTTTTATCAAGCAAACTGGGATATTGCCGCCGTGCGCTTTACCCTCAATGCCAGTCCAGTCCTACAACTTCCCATGACTGTGCTACAGGCAAAAGGCCCAAACACTAAGGTTTGGGGATCTTGGCTTCCCACTAAACCCGACCTCAGTACTGGGGTTACTTTAATCACTCCCGATTTACAGGGGACATTATTGATCTACGATGAAAAAGGTAATTTAGTCTCCACAGTTCGGGCTGGAGGTAGTACCGAAGTTAACGGCGTAACCTTAACGATCAAAGAGTTAGTAGGTAGTACAGGATTACAAATTAAATCCGATCCTGGAATCCCTATTGTCTATACTGGGTTTGGGCTATTGATGGTGGGGGTAGTAATGAGCTATGTTAGTCATTCCCAGATTTGGGCACTTAAAGTAGGCGATCGCCTTTATATTGGTGGCAAGACTAACCGGGCGCAGGTAGGATTTGAATCAGAACTTATCGAAATCTTGGAAAACCTAAACCCTAAGACGGCGATCGCTATACCTGCAACATCAGCAAACCTAAATTAATAAATTAATATGAAAGAATTTTTTAAAAACGTCCTCAACTACCCTAAATACCTAATCGTGATTGTGGTGGGACTGTTTACTTTCGCATTACAGCCCCTATTACCATTTCTCAAAAATCCAATTACAGCGATCGCGTTGGTAAGTGCTTCTGTAAGTGGATTTATGGGATTATATTTTGTCCTAAAGGCAATGCTAAATACACCTTAGTTTTTACTAGCCGTTTGGTTAGAACTAGCTTTTTGAGCAGAGCTAAGGTCATTATTAAAAAACATCGGGATAAACTTCTGCACGAAGTCCACTGGATCCTTTTCCCATGCCTTTTGCGCCATCGTAATCCGAGTTTTTTGCAGTTCTGGGGCAAGTAAAGTTTCAGGTAAATGCTCCAATAGGTATTGGGGACGTTGCCACACTGGAAGGGTATCCACAACCTTCATCAGGTTATCCAAACGGCGGAACTCAGCCCCTGCCATCACGTCCATTCCCGACTCAAAGGCAGCTTGCTCGATCGCCATATATTTGCGTTTAGCCGTATCCACCTTAAGTTTATGCTCGGGGCTTTTATGGGAAATTTCTGCCAGCTTACGATTACCCCAGCGGACATGACCAACTTCTTCAGGCATGATTTTTTCAATGGTTTCCCGAATTTTAATATTCTCAGGAGTCTGATCGGCATTTTTTAGAGCTTTAATGTGGGCAGAAAAATACTCACAGCCTCGCTTTTCGGTCACATTAATTGCGGCTAGGGCTTCGATGATAGTTTCTTCTGGATCTAGAGCGGCATCATTTTTAATTAGTCGCTCAAACTCATTAATATAAGACGAGCCAGGGGGGGTACCCATATCTTCGCCTAAGTCATAGAGTAAGTCTGTCAGCCAAAAGGCATGGCGAGCTTCATCGGCGACGTGATGGGAAAGTTCTTTGATCAGTTCTCGCGGAGTACCATCTAATTTTTCAATTAGTTCCGTCAGGTCTTTACAACTCCTTTGCTCGCTGTAACGATAACGATTGATCGTGACCATATGGATTTCGCGAGTTCTGACCACTTGATCGAGAATTGCCTGAGCAGTCAGTTGATTTCTAAATCTACGGGGATGAGCAACTGTCATAATGATTAAATTCTATAGTTTTGTAAACTTTTACTATATTCTAATCAATTCTTCAAGTTCTCGGAAATTTTGATAGCAGTTCTAACCAGTGTTTAATTTGTCTAATTGAAGTCAAATTAGGACGAAATTTCTATAAAGAGAATTGCTAAATAGAACCAGCAGTTCCAAATTCAAACGGTAACACAGAATACAAATATATAGGCAGTATTGTGCATATTGGAAGGTTTGAATTGGGTATATCAGAAAGTTTGACCTGTTTCTAGTTTT
>VYKS01000039.1_pt1 | contig 92012 bp, 101 predicted proteins | sample 5114511 | NCBI WGS metagenome assembly VYKS01 (sample SAMN12291795, study PRJNA351875) | freshwater metagenome | isolation source: freshwater lake | place: USA: Michigan, Gull Lake | collected 2011-07-05 | reverse complement strand
CCGTGCGCCCGACCCAGGCTGCGGCGACCGCGCGCCCAGCCGCCCCGACCGGCGCGACTACGCCTGCGCCCAGGGTCGCCCCGCCGCTGCCGGCAGAGACTGCTACGCCGCCCGCCATCGAGACGGCACCGCTGGTCGTCGAACGGCCGACCGCAGCGGCACCGGCTCCCACGGACCCGGACGCTCCGATGCAGACGCGGCCTCAGCCGCTCAACTGACGGGTTCGACGTCAAAGGCCAGAAGAAGCGTTTTCTGGAGGCTGTTAGCGTTGTCGTCACTGAGCAAATACAGACGCACGCCGCCAGAGGACCGAACGGCGGCGATACCTTCGAAGTTGTCGACCGACGCCGGAGGGCGAAGCTCGATCAAGGGCGAAGACAGACGTCCATCCGCCGACAGAGCGCGGACCCGTGTGCGCATGTCGAACGGGGGCTGGTAGAAGCGCTCGACCACATACCACCCCTCCCCTGCCGGATTGCGATCCGCTGCAGTGAAGCGATAGCCCTCGGACGGCGTCAGGTCCCCGAAAGCGGCACAGCGCTGGGGCTGGCACAACCAGCCGCCGCCACCCTCGGCCAGGACCAGCCAACCGCCGGGAGCCTGCGCCAACCCCTCGAAGCCCTCGTTCAACGGCCGATCGACCTGAGGGGAAGCGATCGCCTGCGGTCGCTCCAGTGCGTCCCGACCGTAGGACCAGATACGGTGTTCGCCCTCGAACGAAACGATCACCTGTCCGTCCGGCAAGATGGCGAGACCCTCTGCGTCGGCCCGGTCCTTGGGCGCGAGCACGGCACCATTTGGATCGGACAGGGCGCGTCGGGTCGCCTGGTCCGCCGAGGCCAGGCGTCCGTTACTGTCGAACCGCAGGGCGAACCGCACCAGATCGCCGAAATCGCTCACGATCCAGGCGCGATCGCCATCCACCTTCAGGTCCGACAGCCCATGCAGGTAGGTTCCGCGCAATGTCAGACCGCCCGCGTAGCGAACGCCGGGCGCCAGCATGGCACCGCCTACTCCAAGCGGGGTCCGGCGTGCCTCGAGGCGGATCGGGATGTCGGGCCCTGCCATCTGCGGCGTCGAGGTGACGACACCGGCGCACGCCGCCGCTCCAAGAAGCGCGAGCGACAGCAACGCTCGCAGGGCCATGCGTGTCACGCCGCGCGCTTGACGGGCCGTCGGCCCGCAATCCGTCCGCCCGCCTCCTTGGGCGCGGCCTCGAAGAGTTCGGCCAGTTTCTCGATCATGACGCCCGCCAGCTGTTCCACGTCGACGATGGTGACAGCCCGGCGATACCAGCGTGTGACATCGTGGCCGATGCCGATGGCGATCAGTTCGACCGGCGACTGGGTTTCGATGCGCTCGATCACCTGACGCAGGTGCTTGTCCAGATAGAGCGCCGCATTGGCGGACTGGGTGGAATCGTCGACCGGCGAGCCGTCGGAGATGACCATCAGAATGCGCCGCTGCTCGGGCCGTGCGATCAACCGCTCGTGCGCCCAGGTCAGGGCCTCGCCGTCGATGTTTTCCTTGAGCAGACCCTCGCGCATCATCAGGCCGAGGTTCTTCTTGGCCCGTCTCCAGGGCGCGTCTGCAGCCTTGTAGATGATGTGGCGCAGGTCGTTCAGGCGGCCGGGCATCGGAGGCTTGCCCGCCGTGATCCAGGCCTCGCGGCTCTGCCCGCCCTTCCAGGCGCGGGTGGTGAAGCCCAGGATCTCGACCTTCACCCCGCATCGCTCCAGCGTCCGCGCCAGGATGTCGGCGCACACCGCCGCGACCATGATCGGCCGCCCGCGCATGGAGCCGGAGTTGTCGAGCAACAGCGTCACGACCGTGTCCCTGAACGGGCTCTCTGACTCAGCCTTGAAGCTGAGCGGGCTGGTCGGGTCGGTGATGATCCGGGTCAGCCGGGCGGTATCCAGAACGCCCTCCTCGAGGTCGAACGCCCAGCTGCGGTTCTGCTGCGCCATCAAGCGCCGTTGCAGCTTGTTGGCCAGTCTCGCAACGACAGAAGACAGGATCGTTAGCTGCTGGTCCAGCAGACTGCGCAGCCGCTCCAGCTCCATCGGATCACAAAGATCCGATGCGTCGATCACCTCGTCAAAAGCGGTAGTGAAGACGCGATAGGCGTCGATCGCGCGGCCGTCGTCGGTATTCTCCTGACGGTTCGGCAGCGCGCCCTCGGACACGTCAGGGCCGTCGTCAGCCTGGTCGCCGTCCCGCTCGGCCGGCTGGCCGGACTGCTGCGCCTCGCGGTCCTGTTCGGAGGTCTGGTCTTCTGACCGACCATCCATCGACTGGCCGCCCTCGCCGCCCCCGTCATCCTCCTCGTCCTGCTGATCGTCCTCGGAAGGTTCAGGAGCCTGGGGTTCGGGTTCGTCCTCGCCGGCGTCCTCGGACGTGTCATCGCCGCGTCCGTCGCCGGGATCGAGATCCAGCGCGCGCAGCACATCCTTCATGGCCGCACCGAAGGCGGCCTGATCGGCAGCCATCTCTGCCAGCGCATCCAGCTCGGCGCCCGCCTTGCCTTCCAGTGCTTCGCGGACGAGGTCGAGCATGGCTCCCGCTCCGTCCGGACTGCGCCGGCCCGTCACGCGCTCGCGCAGCAAAAGCGCCACGGCCTCGGGGATCGGGACCCGCTCGGGCTCGGTGAGGCGAAGCGCACCCATCTTCTCCAGTCGGGTCAGCAGCGCCGCGTCCATGTTCGCCCGCACTCCGGCCAGGGACTGGGAGCCGTGGGCCTCCACGCGCGCCTGCTCGACCGCCTCGAACACCTCTGCGGCACGGCTGTCGATCGGCCGCGCGCGGGCGTGGATGGTCGCGTCATGGTTCGCCAGCCGCAAGGCCAGCCGGTCGGCCTGGCCCCTCAGCGTCGCGCTTTCGCCCTCCGAGGCCGTCCTCGGCGGATGGGGCAGGGTCAGCACTCCGTCCGACAGGCGGGGACCTTCGGACCCGAATACCACCTCCAGCTCCGGCTGCTCGGCCAGAGCGCGCGCGGCATGGGCGAGCGCGCGCTTGAAGACGTCCTGCGGGCTGTCGGCGGGAGGCATGGCGAACCCCTAATCCCTCACCGCGCCGGGGACCAGAGCAGCGAGGCCGCAGCGAGATGGCCAACGCCGCGCTGACCACGTTTCTTCATCTCCTGTCAGGACACAGCGCGCACCCTTCTGCGTCACGTCCCGGAGTTGCGTCATGAGGGAACTGCCTGTCCGCCTGCCACCGAGTTTTCGGGCACAGCCGCGACGCCAGCTCTGGCGCGACGCCTTCTTCTTCTGCGCTTCGTTCACCGCGACCTTCTATGGCTCGGTGCTGATCCTTGAACACGCGGCGGCGGTGATCGCCTGATACGTCAGCTGGCGTGGGCGTCGTAAAGCGCCAGCACCGCCTCAATGACCCGGTCTACAGTCAGGTCCTCGATCGGCGCGAACTCGCCGCGCACGGGGTTTGACGCCGCGATCGCCGTTCGCGGCCCGCGTGGCCCGTAGAGCCACCATTCCGTCGGTCCGAACAGACCCAGCGTCGGCTTTCCGAGCGCCGCCGAAACATGCATCAGGCCGGAATCATTGCCGACGAACAGGGTCGCCCGGTCGATCGCGGCAGCCGAGGCCAGGATGTCGCCCTTGCCCACGAAGTCGATACCCCGGTTCCCTGCGACCTCCAGGGCGGGCGCGGCAGGCGGGTGGTCGCCCGGTCCGCCGACGGCCATGAACCGCCAGCCGGCGAAGCGGGGTTCCTCCATCAGCCGCGCGACCAGTTCGCCCCAGCGGTCCGCGGGCCAGCTCTTGCCGGGCTGATGGGCGATGGGGGCGAGCGCGAGGATGGGTCCCGGCCCCGGACGACCGGCCAGTTTCGGGTCGATGACAGCGGCAGCATCCGCACGGGCCTGATCGTCGAGGAAGATCTCGGGCTCCAGCGATTGGGCGGCCCCCATCAGTCGGCTGACCATCTCGACCTTAGGCAGGCCCGTCTCCCACTTGCGGCTATAGACGACCCGCCGATCCGCCAGCAGCAGCCACGCGAGCGCCGAGCCCCGGATATCGATGACCAGGGCCCAATGCGTGCCCACCACCTGTTTCCAGAGGTCGAGCCAGTGGCCGGCCGCCTTCTTCTTGTCGAGCACGATGACCCGCTCCACCGCCGGGGCGGAGCGAAAGAAATGCGCGGGCGGTCGGCCGCAGGCCACGGTGATCTCGGCGCCCGGAACCTGACGCGCGATCTCGCGGATCACGCCAGACGAGATCACGCAGTCGCCGATACGATTGGAGGTGACGAACAGGACCTTCTTGGACACGCGGTCTTCTTTTCTGTCTTTGGGCGGCGGGCCGCGGCGTTCTACAGGATCATCTCATGCTGGACGATATCCAAACCCTTACCCGCCCCGACGGTGAGGCACTGGCCTACAAGCAGGTCGAGGGCACGGGACCGACCGTCCTCTGGATCGGCGGCTTTCGGTCCGACATGGAAGGGACCAAGGCACTCGCTCTGGACGCCGCCGCGCGCGAACGGGGTTGGGCCTATGTCCGTTACGACCACTTCGCCCACGGACAGTCTTCCGGCGACTGGCGTCAGGCCACCATCGGCCGCTGGCGCGATGACGCGATCGGGCTGATCGACAGCATTTCCGGCCCGGTGATCCCGGTTGGCTCATCAATGGGTGGATGGGTAGCGCTGCTTGCGGCTTTGGCCCGACCCGACCGGCTGGCCGGGCTGGTGTTGATCAATCCGGCCCAGGATTTCACGGAGAGGCTTATGTGGCCGTCGCTGGACGACCACGTCCGCCAGGGCATCCTGCGCGACGGAGAGGCCGTCATCACCGAGGAGGGACTGGGTGACTACGTCCTGACGCGGCGGATGTTCGAGGAAGCTCGGGACTGGCTGCTGCTGGAGGGTCCGATCCCGATCACGGCCCCCGTCCATGTGCTTCAGGGCCGCGCCGATACCACCGTGCCATGGACCCATTCCATCAGGCTTGCCGAGCGGCTGACGGGTGGGGATGTGCGACTGGACCTGATCGAGGGCGGCGACCATCGCCTGTCCACACCACGCGATCTGGCGCGGCTCATCGATGCGGTCGAAGAGAGCCGCTCGCTGACCTAGGGAGCAGGCTGTACCGAGTGTGGTGCAGAGAAGGACCGACTAGGAGCGCGAGGCAGCAGCACCCGCCGGGCGAAGGCCCGGGGCCGAAGCTTGCATCACGACCGGGCGGCGCTGACCGCCGGCGGCGATGATGCGATCAATCCGGGCCTTTTCAGCGCGGAAGCCGGCGAGATCGGCACCGGTCAACTCGGTGCCGACGTCGACTCGAATGCTGGTCGGATTGATGCGCTGGCCGTTACGCCAGATCTCATAATGCAGGTGCGGACCGGTTGATGCGCCGGTGGAGCCGACATAGGCGACCACCTGGCCCTGGGTCACGCGCTGACCGGCGCGGATGCCCGAGCCGTAACGAGACAGGTGGCCATAACAGCTTTCCAGCCCGTTGGCATGGCGGATGCGCAGCCAGTTCCCATAACCGCCCCAGCGGCGCGCCTCGACCACGACCCCATCGGCGGGGGCCACGATCGGTGTGCCGGTGGCGGCGGCGAAGTCGATGCCCTGGTGCATGCGGCGGAAGCCCGAGATCGGGTGGGTCCGAACGCCGAACGAAGAGGACACCCGGAACCCGCTCAGCAGCGGCGTGCGCATCATGGATGAACGAATGTTCTTGCCCGAGGCATCGAAATACTGCGGTTCGCGCGCGCCAGCGGGCTGGTAGCGATAGAATGCCACGCCTTTGAGCTCGGCATACAGCAGGTCGCCCGTGTCGACGGTGCGGCCGTTCTCGGTCACCTGACGGTCGAAGACGAGAGTGAACTCGTCCGAAGCCCGAATGTCCCGTTCCAGGTCGAAGCGATGGCCGAAAATGCGGGTGGCGGCGCGACGGATGGCCGCGTCAGCGCCCATGCGCTGGGCTGTGGCCGAAAGCGAGCCTCGCACCTCGGACGTCAGGACGACGGTCTCTTCGGTCACCCGCTCTTCAAGCTCGCGCAGGCGAAGCGCGCCATCGAAGCTGCGGGAGACAGTCAGCTGGCTGGCCGGACCGGTCCGCATGGTCAGCCCGATCAGACGGGCATCGCCCCGACCGCCGCGCGGGCGGGCAATGGCCGTCTCGAAGCGCAGGCCAGCCTGCATCTGGGAGACGTCATAGGCATTCGAGACCGTGGCGGCGACCGCCTGGGCCTCGGCATCGCTGATGCCGGTGCGCTGGACGGCCTCTTCAAAGGTCTCGCCGCGACGAATTTGAACGGGGATGGCTTCCGGGGCCGTCAGGCCGGCAGGCGCGCCGGCAGAGGCGAAGGCCTGGGCTTCGAGGACAGCGATCTGCTGAGCCGTCAGCTCTGGAACCGGCTCGGCCTGAGCGGGTTGATACACACGGCCCGCGAGCGTGGCCACGGTCAGAGCAGCGGCGGCGGTCAGGAGATGCGGCGCAAAACGCATCGGCTGACGGCGCGGATCGAACTGAGCCATCGGTCCCCGGCGAACAACGACGCCGACACGGCGCCAAACCTACTCAAAGCAAGGATCGCGCCCAAGTCCCCCAGAGCGCGAGGCAAACCCTATAACCCGCCGACGCCATCATGGGAAGCAGGTTCGTTACAAACGATTAACCGATGCAGGACGCTTCGGTAGAGACAGGACGTTTTGGGTATTCCGACAGCATTCGTGACAGTCTATCGGCAAGCTATGTGCGCCGATGCTGCTCCTGTTGAATCACGCCGAACCGGGCTGGGGCGTCACTGCACTCAAAGTGGCCTCGATGTCACTCAATGTGGCCCAAGCGCCACGTCTGTTTCAGAGCCTTACATCTTAACGTTTCTAAACGGGGTGATGGGTCGATGTCCGATTATGGGTCGGCCGTGACAGACACTCCTGTCCCGGCGCCTCGACGGTCCCGCCCAAACTGGCCGCGGAAGGTCCTGATCGGCCTTCTGGTTCTGACGCTGGCCAGCGCTCTCCTTACCGGCCTGGTATGGACGAACCGCCGCACGGCGGCACGGGAGATGCTGGTCGGCTGGCTGGACCGGCGCGGCATCCAGGCCGAGGTGGACATCCAGCGACTGGAGCTCGACGGCTTCGTCGGGCGGGTACGCATCGGAGATCCGGCTGACCCCGACGTGACCATCCAGCAGATCGAGGTCGACTACGCGATCGGCATGCCGTGGGCGACCGGCGGGATGGGCGTGACCCCGTCGCGTATCCGCCTTGTCCGGCCGGTGATGCGGGCCAGCTGGCGCGAGGGCGAACTCTCGTTTGGCTCGCTTGATCCCCTGATCGAGGAGTTCACCGGCCGCCCCCCTCGTCCGGGAACCAGAGGCCCAGTCCTGATCGTGGAGACCGGGCGGTTGCGCCTCGACACCGAATACGGCCCGGTCTCCCTGCTCGCCGACGCCCGCGTCGACGATGGCAAGCTGATGAGTCTGACCGCCCGCATGCCCGCAGCCAGCCTCCGCACCGGCGATACAGACATCCGGGGGCTGGGCGGAACGCTGGACCTGACCACGACGCGTGACCGCGTCGCCATCAGATTGAACCTCCAGGCAGTCCGGGCGGTCGCGCCGGGAGCGGAGGGCCAGACCCTCGAATTGGCCATGACCGGCTCGCTTCCCTATCCGGACATGAAGGCCCGGCGCGGCGACGGCCGGGCTGAGATCGACTTGCGCCTGATCGGCGACCGCCTGGCCCTGGGCCAGACTGTCGCAGAGGACGTCAGCCTGACCCTGGCGGCAAGGGGACAGACGAGGGGCTGGATCGAAACCCTGTCCTTCGACGGCGAGACGACGGCTCGCATGATCGCTGGCCGGGTCACGACCCCCGCCGCCATCCTGAGTGGGGCCGACGCGAGGCTTGCGCAGGTCCGCGTGGCGCTAACGCGCGCTGGTGGCGGGCGGGTCGACGTTTCCGGTCCGCTGCAGGCGCGGATCGCCAGCGTGGCGTCGAGCGACCTCGCACTTTCCGATGTGACCTCTCAACTGAGCATGGCCTACGGTTCGGCCGGGACGACACCCCTGACGCTCAGTGGCTCGGTCGCGGCGGCGCGCGGAGCATGGCCGCTGTTTGGCCCGGTCAGACCAGACGACCCGCCTGAACTGGCAGACCTCAAGCGCGCGCTGGGTGCCTTCTCCCTCTCGGCCCCTACGGTACGCCTGACCTCGGATCGTGAAGGTCTCCGCGTCGATATGGTTCAGCCGGCCCAAGTCACGCCCGCCAATGGAGGCGTGCTGACGCTGACCCCCGTCGCACGGCCGGTATTTGCCGCGCGTCCGGGAGAACAGGGCGGCGGGGCTCTGACCTTGACTGCCAGCCGAGGTCGCGGCCTGCCCGAGGCCGCCTTCGCTGTGCCCGACTGGCGGCTCACGCCCGGCGGCTTTCAGGCTCGAATTGACGGTCGGGCAAACCTCGACTTCACGCCCGCGCGCGGCGTAGTCGTCAGCACAGCGGGGCTCCTGTCCAGCAGCAACGGCCGCGTCACCTACGTTCCATCAGACTGCCTCGGCCTCACGGTCGAGCGCCTCGACCTCGATGCGAACGACGTGACGGGCATCTCTGGCCGTCTCTGCCCCACGGACGCGCCCCTGCTCGTCGCGCAGGACGGCGGCTGGCGCGTGACCGGGACCTTTCAAGACATCACCGCCCAGGCCCCCTTCCTGGCATTGGGCGTCTCTGACGCCTCGGGAACGCTGACAGCGACAGGCTCTTCGGCGGGCCTCGGCCTGGACGCCCGGATCGACGCGGCGACCGTGAACGACGCCACCGTCCCTCGCCGCTTCAACGTCCTGGCGGCCCAGGGTCGCGCAGGTCTGGCGAACAACCAGTGGACCGGTGCCTTCGACCTGGCGCGATCCGGCAATACGCTAGGCAGAGTCGCGCTCTCGCACGACGGGCGCACGGGCCGGGGCGGCGTGACCATTGAGGCCCAGTCCCTCACTTTCGCCGAAGGCGGTCTCCAGCCTGCGGACCTGAGCCCGCTCGTGGCCGACTTCGTGCGATCGCCTGCGGTGGGAACGGCAGCGTTCACAGGCCGCATCGACTGGACTTCCGACCCTCTCGACGGCGGTTCGAGCTCCGGACGCCTCATGATTCCGAGCCTGGACTTCGTCAGCCCGGCCGGACCGGTCAAAGGCCTCAACGGAACGATCGACTTTACCAACCTCGCGCCCCTGACGACGGCCCCGGGCCAGACGCTGCGGGTCGCCACCCTGGAGTCAATCGCCCCCTTCACGGACCTGGACCTGAGCTTTGCTCTGGATAAGGCCGCCATCAAAGTCGACGGCGGGGCCATTCGAGCGGCGGGCGGCACCGTGCGGATCGAACCCTTCAGCGTGCCACTGGACAATCGATCCTTCTCCGGCGTCATCCTGCTGGAGCGCATACAACTGGGCGAGTTGATCGAGGGGGCGGGCTTTGGGGACACGGTCGCTCTGGACGCCGTGGTCTCGGGTCGACTGCCCTTCACCTTTGATCCTGACAGCGGCGTGCGCATCACCGGCGGGCGCGTCTACGCCGACCAGCCCGGTCGCGTGTCGATCCAACGCGAAGCCCTGACCGGGCTTGATGCCGGGGGCGGCGGAACCGTGCCGCCCGGAACGGTGGAGGACCTGGCCTATCAGGCCATGGAAAACCTGGCCTTCGACGTCCTGTCCGCTGATGTGAACAGTCTGGACGAAGGCCGCATCGGCGTCCTCTTCCGCATCGTCGGCCGCCACGATCCGCCTCAACGTCAGGAAATCCGCCTGACCGTCGCCGAGCTGATCAGCCGGGAGTTCCTCAACCGTCCGCTGCCCTTGCCGTCCAACACCGGCATCGACCTGACGCTCGACACGACGTTGAACGTCAATCAGCTGGTCTCGGACCTTCTGGAAATGAACCGCGCCAGAAACCCACAGTGAGAACACTCGGGCCGTTCACGACGCATTCACGCGGTGTCAGGCATCCATCTTCTCAGTGAAAGCGTTCCTTTGACGGAGACCTTGCTGATGACACCGCCCTCAATGGCACCGAATGCGCGCCTGATGCGCACTGCTCTTCTCGCCATTGGTGCGTCCGTGGTCCTGTCAGGCTGCACCCCGACGATCCGGCTCCAGGTCGATCCGATCCAGATCTATGCCAGGCTCGACGCCGACGTGCGCGTGCGGCTGGATCAGGAACTGCGCGACCTGCTGGCTGAAAACCCGAACCTGTTCTGATGACCTCTTCGTCCTCAAAGAAAGCGTCCCGCTCCATGACCTTAAACAAGCTCTTCGTGCTCGGCGCCGCCGTGGCTGCGCTGGGCGTCGCGGCCGGTGCCGCCTTCGGTCAGACCAACGAGCAAAAGGCCCTGATCGACGCCGCCAAGGCCCAGGGCGTGGTCGGCGAACAGGCCGACGGCTACCTCGGCTTCCGGACAGCCTCCACGGCCTCACCCCTGACACAGGCCGTCACGGTGACCAACGATGCCCGCCGCGATGCCTATTCCGAGCGGGCTCGCGCAGCGGGCACGACGCCGGACGTCGCCGCGGCACGGATGTTCGAAAGCCAGCTCCTGCCGCGCATTCCCGCGGGCCAGTGGTATCGCAACGCCGCCGGCCAATGGGTTCAACGCTAGCGCTTGGGTCACGGCATCGTGTCGCGGGCACGGCGTCCCGGCCTGTGCTAAGGCGCGACCCATGGGGCACCCCGTCGTTCGCCATCTCCTGACCACGCTGTTCGCGCTGGGCGTCTCCGCCCTGGCGACTGCGGCGCTCGGCTGGTTCTGGGTCGCCATCGGCGGCGGCCCGATGCCCATCCACGGCTGGATCGCCATGGGCCTTGGGGTGCTGGGCACGGTCGGTCTGACCTGGCTCCTGATGGCCTTGGCTTTCAAGTCACACCGCGAAGGCTGGGACGACCAGGTCGACAACACCCTCGACCCGGGCCGCGAGGAACGGCTGGATTAGGCTGCCGCGCGCGCGTCTCGTGCCGTCGGCAGCAGCAGGCTTTCGGACAGGGCCCTGACGACCGGAACCGCGACGGCGTCGCCCATGAGTTTGAGCCCTGCGCTTTCCGACGCGGGCAGCCGATAGTCGTCAGCCAGCCCCATCAGCCGCGCCGCCTCGCGGGCCGTCAATCGCCGCGCGCGCAAGCGGCCACCCTCAGCCACGATCACGTACTGACGCGACGACCCGCCGGCGGGCGTTCGGAGGCATCCCGCCAGTCCGTCGAGCCGCAGCTCCAGCCGCTGGACCTTGCGACCCGCCTCCACGCGCACCCGGCGATAAGCCGCCGCCACCCGGCGCTCACCGGAAGCCGCTGCTGCATCCAGCCTTTGTCGATGAAGCGGGGAGGCGAGCGCCAGAAGCTCGCGGGTCTGTTCCTCGCCGAACCAGTCCAAGTCGGCATCCGGCAACAGCAGGTCAGCAAGGCTCATGTTCCGCCGCGGCGGCACGGGCACCGACCACCAGACCCAGGCCTGACGCACCGCGCCGTCCAACCGCTGCCAGGCCGCGCGCACCCGGGGGGAGTGAAACGGCTCGACCGGCCCGCTCGCCATCTCGCCCCGCACGGCCCGCATGGCCACGATGAACAGACGGGGCCGCGACTGGGGCAGCCACAGGGCGGCGTCCATCTCCAGCGCGCCGACCCGATAGCCCGCCTCGGCCAAGGCCCGGCAGACCGTTGCGAAGTCCTCGCCCCCGCCCGACGTCAGCAGTCCGACCACGTTCTCGATGACCAGAATCGGTGGAGCCCTGCCCTCGGCGTCCAGCGCCTGCATCAGCCTCCAGAACCCCCAGAAGGCCCCGGACCGTTTCGCGCCCAGTCCAGCCCGCGCCCCGGCCAGACTCACGTCCTGACAAGGCGACGAGGCCCAGGCGAGCGTCGGCCGCCCCGGAATGTCGTCCGTCGAGAGGTCCCAGACGTCACTGTGTCGCAGGGCACCCCTGTGGTTGGCCCGCCAGGCCGTCGCCTTCATGGCGTCGAGGTCATTGGCGAAGCTGACGGAAAAGCCGGACAGGCCCAGACCGGCCAATCCGCCGCCCGCAAAGAACTCCAGCGCCTCGGGGGCCGTCTGGGACCGAATCGTCATGTTTGCAGCATAGGCACCCGGCTCAGCTGCTGCGAGAAGGCTTGACCGAACGACGCTCGACCCGTCTTCTTCGACTCTCGCAGCAACTGGACTGCCATCATGAAACGGCTGATCCCGCTCCTGGCCCTGGCGACCCTCGCCGCCTGCTCACCCGCGACCGAATCCGAGCCCGCAGACGCGGCTGCCGAGGCCGCCGCGCCAGCCGCAGCCGCCGCTCCCACCGAACTCGGTGGCGTCGACCTGACCCAGCCGCTCCTGGCCATGGGCTCCGAGCCGTTCTGGACGGTCGAGATCGTTGATGGCGTGGCCACCTGGAAGGACATCAGCGACTTCTCCGGTGACGTAACGACGCCGCGCACGGGCCCGGCCGTCCCGACCGCCGCCGGCGACGGCGTGGCCTATGCCATCACCCTGGCAGACGGGACAGCCGTGACCCTGACCTTGACCGCAGGGCCCTGCGCTGATGTCGGTGAACAGACCCGGGCCCTGAACGCCACACTGACCTGGAACGATTCGACCCAGACGGCTTGCGCCGACCTGCGGAGCGCCTACCCTCCCGAGCCTGCCGCCGGCTGACCTGAGCGGCGCTGGAGGTGACCGATGCGTCCTATTCTTGCCGTCGGCCTCGTGCTCCTGGCCGCAGCGTGTTCCGAACCGGCTGTCGAGCCGCCGGCACCGGCTGAACCCGCCACCCCCGCCATCCTCGGTGGGGTTGATCTGGGTCAGCCGCTGCGGGCGCTCGGCACGGAGCCTTTCTGGGCGGTGGACATCACCACGGATGCCATCGCCTACTCCGCCGTCGACAGCGAGGGCGTCCGCGTGTCCAACCCCGGACCGACCGTGCAGGGCACGACAGCCGTCTACGCTTCCGCCGCCGAGGATGGGACCGCCCTGGTGGTCACCCTCATCGCCACCGAATGCTCGGATGGCATGAGCGACCGCACCTATCCCCTGACCGCCCGTGTCGAGTTGGGTGGCCAGACCCTGAACGGTTGCGCCGCCTCGGTGGCCTTCCTGAACAGCGAACCCCGACCTTAACGGTTCCGGCGCCCATCCTGCGTAAGGGTGGGCGTCATGACCCAGGTCGAAACACCCCAGGATCTCCGCGCCCTCACGGCGCTTCGTTTCTTCGCGGCGGCCTGGGTGGCGCTCTACGCCTTCTGGCCCAACCTCGACATCGCCGTGACGCCGAACCTGGTGGCCAAGGGCTATCTGGGCGTGGAGCTGTTCTTCGTCCTGTCGGGCTTCATCCTCAGCCACGTCTATCTGAAGGCGTTCGGTGAGGGTGGCTTTCGCTACGGCGGTTTCCTCTGGGCCCGGGTCGCGCGGGTCTACCCGCTGCATCTGGCGACGCTGATCGGTGTGGGTGTTCTGGGGCTGGGCGCCGTCGCTGCCGGCATGGCCATCGACGGGAATGTGCTCAGCTGGGAATCCCTTCCCGCCCACATCTTCATGCTTCACGCCTGGGGCCTGGCCCCCGAGGCGGGCTGGAACCACTCCTCCTGGTCGATCTCGGCGGAGTGGTTCGCCTATCTGACCTTCCCCGCCTTCGCCTTCGTCGCCTGGCGGTTGCGTGAACGGCCCGTCGCGGCCGTGGCCGGGGCGCTCGCCCTGATGGGGCTGCTCTACGCGGGCTTTCAGGCCCTCGCAGGCTTTTCCCTGACCGAGGCTACTTTCCGCTGGGGCGCGCTCAGGATCGTGCCGTGCTTCGCCTACGGCTGCGCACTCTACCTGCTGCATCGCCGGGGCGGTCTGAAGCATCCCGGCTGGTTGGCGCTCGCATCGGTCGCCGGAATGGCACTGGCTGCGTCGCTTCAAGCCCCCGATGGCGTGGTCGTGGTGTTCGCAGGTGGCCTGATCCTGGCGCTCGGTGCCTTGCCCAACGCCTCCGCAGGATGGCTGGCGTCCCGTCCGGCCGTTTACCTCGGAGAGATCTCCTACGCCGTCTACATGGTGCTGGTGCCGTGGCAGCTGCTGGCCGTGAACCTGGCCGCGCGCCTGACCGGGGCCGAGGACAAGAAGCTTCACCTGTTCGTGTGGCTGGTGGTCGTCCTCGCGCTGCCGATTGTCGCGGCAATCGCCTATCATCTGGTCGAACATCCCGCCCGCAAAGCGCTTCGGGGCTTGGTGGATCGCCGGGCCGCCCGCGCCGCGCGTGGTCGAGACGCGCCGCAGGTCGCCTGAAACGGGACTTCAACCTTTCCCGACTATCGTCTAGGGAGAGGGCGGGCGTAACAGTCGGAAACATTCCTGCATGACGAAACGGCTCACCGCCGCTGCCCTGGCAGCGACCCTTGGCCTCTTCGCCTTGTCTCCGTCCCCAGTCCGGGCGGACGAGCCTTACTGGCAGTGCGTGACCTTCGCGCGCATGTTTTCCGGCATCAACATCTTCGGCGACGCCTGGACCTGGTGGAACCAGGCCGTGGACCGCTTCCGGACCGGCCGCGCCCCAGAGACCGGCTCGGTTCTGGTGTTCCGTCCCGAAGGCCGCATGAGCCGCGGCCACGTCGCCGTTGTGTCCGAGATCCTGACCGACCGCGTGATCCGCGTAACCCACGCCAACTGGGGTGGCAGTCGTGGCCGGGTCGAAGAAAACGTCACCGTCGTCGACGTCTCCGGTGCCAATGACTGGAGCGCGGTCAAGGTCTGGTACAACCCGATCAATGACCTGGGTACCACCGTCTACCCGACCTACGGCTTCATCTATAACTCGGCCCGTGAAGGCCTGGAGGCCGGTCGCCAGATGGCCCGCGCCACGACCAGCGCGTCCGGTCAGCCCTGAAGTCTGACCCCATGACCTCGCCCGAATGATCCGTATCTATCGTTCGGGCTGCGCGGCCTGCGAAGGCGTGGAAATCGACGTCGAGGGCTGGACCCTTCCACCAGACACCCTCTGGATCGACCTCATCGAGCCGACCCGCGAGGAGGATGTCGCGATCGAGAATGCGCTGGGTCTGTCGATCCCCACTCGCGAGGAAATGAACGAGCTGGAGGCCTCGAGCCGCCTCTATCGCGAGAACGGCGCGACCTATTGCACCGCCGACATCCTGCACAACTCCGAGGCCGAGCTGCCCACGGTTGACCCTGTCACCTTCATCCTGACGCATGGGCCGCTGGTAACGATCCGCTACTTCGACCCTCGCCCTTTCACCATTTTCACCGATCGGCTCGAACGCGCTCCGTCGATGTGCGAGTCGGGTGCCGACATGTTCCTGAACCTGATGGAGGCCATCATCGACCGGGCCTCAGAGGTCTTGTCGCGGGTCGCCGCCAAGGTTGAAGGCGTCTCCAGCCACGTGTTCGCGGGCCGCAAGACCGTGGGGTACGAGCACCTGATCACCAAGCTGGGTCGATCCCAGATCGCCAACAGTCGCATCGAGCAAAGCCTGTCCGGCCTCTCCCGGGTCTTCGCCTTTGTTGCGCTGGATGAACGGCTCGAAATGGAAGGCGAAAAGCGCGAACACCTGAAGTCGCTCGGCCGCGACGCCACCAGCCTTCTCGGCCACAGTCAGGCGGTCGCGGCCGGTATCAACTTCCAGCTCTCGGCCACCTTGGGACTGATCAACATCCAGCAGTCGTCTATCTTCAAGGTGTTTTCCCTGGTGACCGTCGCCCTGATGCCTCCGACCCTGATCGGCGCGGTCTACGGGATGAACTTCGAACATATGCCCGAGCTGACCTGGCCCTTGGGATATCCCATGGCGCTGATCCTGATGGTCCTGTCGTCGGCAATCCCGCTGATGTGGTTCAAGCGGAGGGGCTGGTTCTGACCCGCCCTACTCGGGCTTGATCGACAGCTGGAAGGCGACCAGACCCTCAGAGACGTCTAGATCGAAGCCCTCGCCGCCCCGCAGGCCCTCCGCCTCGACTTCGCGATAGACGAGGCCAAACGAGCCCTGCATGTGTCCGCGCCGCAGGGCGACACCGACCGACGCATCGCCAAGGAAGGAGCCGGAATCGCGGCTGACCCCCGAACTGGCAAAGTCGCCATCCCGGGTGCGCGCGAAGTTGTAGCCGACGGCCGTCCCGGATCCGGCGGCATACAGGTACCACCGCGCGCGATCACCGAAGGCTTCCGAGCCCTCGGGAACAACGCCGTCCAGATCACCGCCGATGGTCAGCGTCGCGCCCGCCTCGGCGCGCCCCCCGCGATCACCGACGCCGACCCCGGCATGAGGTGTCAAGGTCACTTCCAGACCCGACGCTGTATAGCCCCGCGCCGCCTGCCAGCCGCGCGTATAGCTCAGATCATAGCCGTCCGCGTCAAAGGCAGCCTGGTCGAGCGGCGTGAGCGGAAGCGGTGAGCCGTCGGCCCGACGCAGTTCACCGCGTTGACGCAGGCGAAGCCGGTCCGCGAAGCCGTCTCCCTCGTGCCAGATGTCTCTGGTGGTCGTGGCGGCGAGCAGGCTGCCCGCGGCGATCGGCTCGTAGTCGGCCGCGAACTCGAGCGCCGGACCGAACTCACGCCCGGCCGCGGAGTTGAAACCGGCCTGACGGTTCAGCTGGGCGGTAATGGCGGCCGTGTCACGGCGCTGATCTTCAGACCACCCCTCGTCGCTGAAGGTTGCAGTCGGCTGGACGGCCATGACCGGCTGCGCCACCGGAGAAAACGGAACGGGAGCAGGCGACGCGACCGGGACAGGCATCAGCGTCGGTTCGTGCGTCGCGACTACCGTCGCCTCAGGCGGCAGCGCTGCCGCCTGTGCGGCCGGTGCGGACACATAGGAGCCGGGCTGGCGGTTGAGGCTGGCGGTCAGCGCCATGGCCGCTGCACGATCCGGATCATAAGGAACCGGACCCGACGACTGCGCGAACGCCGGGGCCGCAATGGCCGCCAGCGCAATCACGCCCGTTATGCATCCTCCCAGACGCCGCAACGGTCCCCTCACCGCTGTTGAAGTGTTAACACACTGACTCGAAATCAGCCGGGTTCCAACCACGATTTCACGACAGATCGCTGACACGAGCCGTAAACGCTGCCGATGTCGAGCCGGTTCCCCTCTCGCGAGACCGGACCGCGAACGCCCTACTGCCCGATGGTGTCGAGGTCCCGGCCCTTGGTCTCCGGCATCAGGAAGAAGGTCACGATCACCGCGATGGCCGTGAAGACAGCCGCGTACCACAGGCCAAAGTAGATGTTCCCCGAGGCGGCGACGAGCGCGAAACTGCTCGCGGGCAGCAGCCCCCCGACCCAGCCAGTCCCCACATGGTAGGGCAGGCTCATCGCCGTATATCGCACCCGCGTGGGGAACAGTTCGACGAGAGATGCGGCCTGGGGCCCGTACAGCGCCGTGGCCGCCACAATGAAAATCATGAGGATCCCGAACACCATCGGGATGTCCACACGCGCCGGATCAGCGCGCTCCGGATAGCCTGCGGCCACCAGTGCGGCCCTGATCCGCGTCTCGACATCCGCCTTTGCCGCCGTCAGTTCGGCGGGCGCGAGACCTTCGCCCTCGATCGACGAGACTTCGACGTCGCCGATCCGCACCCGCGCCAGAGAGCCGGGCTCGGCTGCAACGTTGCTGTAGGAGACGCCTCCGTTGGACAACACCGACTTGACCAGGTCGCAGGAGCTGGCGAACGCGGTCTTTCCGACCGGATCGAATTGCAGCGCGCAGGTCGCCGGATCCGCGATGACCGTGACCGGCGAAGACGCCTGGGCCTCGGCCAGCGCCGGGTTGGCCGCCCGCGTCAGGGCCTGGAAGCCGGGGAAGAAGGCCACGAGCGCCAGGATCATACCAAACAGCATCACCGGCTTTCGGCCCACCTTGTCCGACAGCCATCCGAAGAAGACATACAGGAACGCCGACACCACCGTCAGCGCCAGCATGATCATGTCGACGGTCGAGACCTCGACCTTCAGAATCCGCTCCATGAAGAAGCGGGAATAGAAATAGCCGCAATACCAGACCGCGCCCTGGGCGATCATGGTGCCAAACAGGGCCAGCAGCACAAACTTCAGGTTCTTCCACTGGGCAAAGGATTCGCGGAACGGGGCACGCCGCGCCCCGCCTTCGGCCTCCATCTTCCGGAACGCCGGGCTCTCGTTGAGCTTCAGGCGGATCCAGAGCGAGATCACCAGAAGGAAGAAGGACAGCAGGAAGGGGATGCGCCAGCCCCATTCGTTGAACGCCTCCTCGCCCACGATCGCCCGCGTCGCCAGGATGACGCTCAACGCCCCGATCAGACCCAGCGCCGCCGTGGTCTGGATCCAGCCGGTCAGATAGCCACGCTGCGGGGCGGGCGAATGCTCGGCGACATAGATCACCGCTCCGCCATACTCCCCTCCCAGCGCGAAGCCCTGCAGGATGCGCAGGATAATCAGCAGGATGGGAGCTGCGATGCCGATCGCCTCATAGTCCGGCAACAGCCCGATGCCGACCGTCGCTGCGCCCATCAGGGTGATCGTGACCAGAAAGGTCTTCTTGCGACCCGTTTGATCGCCGAACCAGCCGAACACCAGGGCACCGAGCGGCCGGACGACGAAACCAACGCCGAACGTGAGGAGCGCCAGAATGTAGGACGCGGCCTCGCCCACGTCGGCGTAGAAATGCTTGGCGATGACAGCCGTCAGCGAGCCGAAGATGAAGAAGTCATACCATTCGAATGCTGTACCGGCGGCGGATGCACCGACGACGGTCTTCAGGCCGGGCTCTTCCTGCTCGGGCGCGGACTGCGTGGCGGCTTGGTTGGTCATTCAGGCTTTCCCCGTGTGCGTCGTCTCGCGGACGCGTTCGCTAGGAACCTAGCGGGGGCGCGGGAAGCTGAACAAGAGAAAACCCCGCCGGATGACCGGCGGGGCTTGTGACGTCGGGCCGTGGGGGCGTGCCCTAGTTCTTGGCGTCGTTGGCGGCGTCGGTGACGGCGGCACCCGCCGCCTGGGTGTCACGGCCGACACCGGCCACTGTGTTGCAGGCCGCCGTGGTCAAGGCGGCTGCGGCAGCGAGCAGGACAAAGACCTTACGCATAGGGAACTCCTGAATGGGCGGACGGGGAAGCGCCGCCGGTACGGCCGATCAACGCGCCGTGTTCGCCAGGGTTCCGGGACGCGCCTCGGCCTCCACGGGCTCGAGGTCCCTGGGGTCTGACGGCTGGCCCACCTGCGGGGTCGCGAACACCATCCGGGCGATCGTTCCCCGGGGCTGGGCCGCGAGCACCTCGACATCGCCGTGAAGCTGCTTGGCGAAGGCTCCCATCAGGGTGCGGCCGACGCCGGTCTGGATCGTCTTGCCCGCTGGTCCGGGGCCGTCATCCTCGACCTCCAGCACGCTCATGGGGCCCTCGACCCGGAATCGGACGGCCAACCTGCCCCCTCGACCGGCAAAGGCGTGCTTCTGGGCGTTCGTCACGGCTTCCACGAGCCAGAGGGCCAGGGGCGCGAGCTTGTCGGGATCCACGATCAGGCTGTCCGCCTCAATCGTGCTGACCACCAGGGGCCCCCGCCCGCTCTGTCCCGCCACCAGCTGTCCGACCAGCTCGGTCAGAAAGTCGCGCGCATCGGCATGACCAATGTCTTCGGACTGGTAGAGGGTGCGGTAGATCAGGGCCAATGCCGAGATCCTTTGGCGACTGTCGCCCAGCGCGGCCTTGGCCGCCTCGTCCTTCAGGGCGCGCTGCTGCATCGACAGCAGGGACGAGATGATCTGCAGATTGTTCTTCACCCGGTGGTGCACTTCCCGCAGCAGGGCGTCCTTTTCCGCCAGGCTCTCGTGGAGCGACCTGTCGCGCGTTTCGATGGCTTCGGCGAGCGCATCGAGCGTTCCGGCAAGCCGCCGGACTTCCGACGGCGCATGGGTCGCCTGCACCGGCCGCACGGAGTATCGCCCACGGGCATAGAGGGCAGCGATGCGCTCAAGATAGTCCAGCCAGCGGACTACGATCCGCTCGGTCACCCACATCACCGTGGCGAAGGCCACGATCCAGGCGACGATCGGAGCCAGGAAGTTTCCGACCGGCGTCAGGTCCGCCCAGGCCAGCACAGCAGGCAGGACAAGGATAGGCAAGAGCGCGGCGGCCAGAGCCACGCCCAGGCGGAATCGGATGCCCCGGAACCGGGCCTGGCCGCCGGATCGCCCAAGCATCCGGGAGACAGATCGTGGGGAGACCCGATGGCGTTCGGCCTCTCTGTCTGATCCAGCCGGCGACACCCGGTCAGCCCTGTCGGCTCGCGCTCAGGCGGTCTGCGTCAGCCAGAATGGAGCGCATGGCATCGCCCGCCGCGCGGCCGTCGCGGCCATAACCGCCGCGCTCCAGCGTGGCATGAAGCGCCTTCCTCGCACGGCTGACCCGGCTCTTCACCGTGCCGACCGCACACTGGCAGATCTCGGCCGCCTCCTCGTAGGCGAAGCCACCGGCACCCACCAGGATCAGGGCCTCGCGCTGCTCCGCCGGCAGGGTGTTCAGGGCCTGGCGCAGCTCATCCAGCGCAATGGGCGCTTCCGGATCGTCGACCGCCACCAGCGTTCGCTCGGCCGCCTCCTGGTCCAGCTGCGACTGTCGCCAGGAGCGACGCTTCTCGGAATAGAACTGGTTTCTCAGGATCATGAAGGTCCACGCCTTCATGTTCGTGCCCATCTGATAGCTGGCGCGCGCATCCCAGGCCTTCATCATCGCGTCCTGCGCAAGGTCGTCGGCTGCGGTCGCATCGCCCGTCAGCGTCCGCGCGAAGGCGCGCAAGTGAGGGATCAGCGTCACCAGTTCGCGCTTGAAGCCCTCATCGTCAGCCGACGATGGCTTTGGGGCCGAGCTTCGCACCGCGCTCACGGTGTGTCTCCGCCGGATACGCTCGCATCGGCGCGGCGCAGAATCTCCAGGAATTCGTCCGGCACCGGCTCGTTGACGACTTCGTCGAACAGATGACGCAGCTTCACGCCGATGGCCTGCTGGCGCAGACGGGCCTCCTCAAGGGCCGCGCGGTCAGACTTGGACACAGGGCCCTTGCGGCGCGAGTCGGGAGTGTCGATCATGATGTCCTGGGCCGGCCGGGTTGGTCTCATTCACTTGGCACTCGGGGCCAGGTCGCAGCCCGGCTTCTCTCGTTCTGGACGGGTGAACGTGAACCTCCGGAGCGAGTTCCGCCGGCTACGAAAATTATTGCCCGGCTGACCATCACGCGCTGGAACCGTGGCGGGAGCGAGACGTTAGATTGCGGCTACGCGTCCAGCCTTCGGGCGCCCAAACGACATCCGGGGATCACGACACCATGAGCCTTCTGGCCCGACTGGCACCGCATCTGCCCTATGTCCGCCGCTATGCCCGGGCGCTCACCGGCGACCAGGCGACCGGCGACAACTATGTGCGGGTAGCGCTCGAAGCGCTTGCCGCCGGCGAACGCCAGCTCTCGCCCGACATGACCCCCCGTGTGGCTCTGTATCATATCTTCCACGCCATCTGGTCCTCGACGGGTGCCCAGCTGGAGGGCAACGCCACCAACCTCGGTCATGAAGACGCCTCCAGCAGGCTGATGCGCATCGCGCCCCGGTCGCGTCAGGCTTTTCTGCTGACGGCCCTTGAAGGGTTCACACCCTCAGAGGCAGGACAGATCCTCTCCTCCGATGTTCAGTCGGTCGAACAGCTGATCTCCGAGGCTCAGGGGGAAATCGACGCCGAGCTGGCCACCGATGTCCTCATCATCGAGGATGAAGCCATCATCTCCGCCGACATAGAGAGCCTCGTGCGCGAGCTGGGCCATCGCATCGCCGGCACTGCCACCACCCACCATGAAGCCGTCGATTCCGCCGCCCGTCATCGTCCGGGTCTCGTGCTCGCTGATATCCAGCTGGCCGACGGATCTTCCGGTATCGATGCGGTCAAGGAAATCCTGAAGCGCTTCGATGTGCCGGTGATCTTCATCACGGCCTTCCCCGAGCGCCTGCTGACCGGCGAACGACCCGAGCCGACCTTCCTCATCACCAAACCCTTCCAGCCAGAGACGGTAAAGGCGGCGATCAGCCAGGCCCTGTTCTTCCATCCGGCGAACCAGAAGCAGGCGGCGTGATCCACCCCTGACGACCCTGCAGAAGAAAGCCCGACAGGTCATCGGCGGCTGCCGATGTCGCCGTTTCAACGCTCTCCCCGGAAAAAAATCTTCGTCTGGCCTGGAACACGATCGGCCGTGCGCCGTTATGTGACTGCGGAGGCGGCGACGCCCCCCGACCCGGACCCGCAATCGCAGGTCCTGTCGCCTCCGCGCCTCATTCTCGATGATGCCACCTCAAGGCGGCCCGCAAGGGCCGCCTTTTTCTTTGCGCCCAAGCGAAAGGGCCGCCCGGTCTCCCGGACGGCCCTTCATGTCATTTCTCGCTCGACCGATCAGGCCAGGGCGGCGCGCACCTTGTCAGCGATGGCCTTGAAGCCCGTCTCGTCGGCGGCGATGGCGGCCATCACCTTGCGGTCCAGCTCGATGCCGGCCTTGGACAGGCCGTGGATGAACTGCGAGTAGGTGAAGCCTTCCTGACGGGCGGCGGCGTTGATGCGCTGGATCCACAGGGCGCGGAACGAACGCTTCTTGTTGCGGCGGTCGCGATAGGCGTATTGCCCGGCGCGGTCCACGGCGGCCTTGGCCGTACGGATGGTGTTCTTGCGGCGGCCGGAGAAGCCCTTGGCCTGCTCCAGAACCTTCTTGTGCTTGGCGTGGGACGTTACGCCCCGTTTCACGCGTGCCATGTGTCTAGTCCTTCAAAATCTCTGTGCGATGCGATCAGGTCTGCCGGGCGCCGATCAGGCGTAGGGCATGTAGGACTTGATCTTCTTGGCGTCGGCGTCGGCCATGACCGAGGTGCCGCGGTTCTGGCGGATGTATTTGGAGTTGTGGCTGATCAAGCGGTGACGCTTGCCCGCAACCCCGGCCTTCACCTTGCCGGTCGCAGTGAGTTTGAAGCGCTTCTTGGCGCCCGACTTCGTCTTCAGTTTCGGCATTTTCGACTCTCATTCTGATGGGCGCAGGGCCCGTCGAACCTCAAAGGGTCCTTTTCGTCCCGCCCAGGCATGCCTGTTCGCCCGGCGGTCCGCACGCGAAGGCGCGGCTTCTAGGCCAAGCGCGGCCGAATGGCAAGCGGCAGGATCACTCCGCCGGAGCCGCAGCCAGCCCCGGTCTCGGAACATGGCGACCGGCGTTGATTGCCATGATGGCCGCCGGGATGGTCAGGGCCGCCCCGACCGCGAGTGGCCAGTTGTGGCCCAGGCTGGAGAACATGGCCCCGGCCACGATCGGCCCGACGATCCGCCCCGATGAGCTCGCCGCCATGTTCAGCCCCAGCATGGCTCCCTGCCGGTCCGGCGGGCTGGCGCGCGAGATCATGGCCGAGATGTTGGGCATGGTCATCGCCATGCCAAAGGCGCCGACGGCCATGGCGACGGGAACCGCCCAACCGACCGGCGACAGCATCTGACCGATCAGGCCCAGCCCGAACAGCAGGCACCCGCCGGCCAGCACACGGCTTTCGCCGAACCGGCGCGCCAGTCGGCCGGTCAGCAGCGACTGACACAGCACCGAGACGATCCCGACCGCCATGAAGGAAAAGGCCACCTCGCGCGCGCCCCAGTCGAACCGCGCCCCGGTCCACAGGCCAAAGGTGGATTCCATGCCCGAGAAGCCCGCCATGTAGATCAGGGTCACCACGATCACCCGCGAGACGACAGGATTGTCGGCGGCCTGGCGCACTCCGGACAGGAAGGGCTCGCGCGGCGGCGGCGGCCCCTCGCGTCGCGCCAGGCTTTCTTTCAGCAGGAAGACGGTTCCGAGCGCCGCCAGCGCCGCCAGGCCACAGGCGGCGAAAATGGGCAGCTGATAGCCAAGCCGGCCCATGTCTTCCTGAACCAGAAGACCGGACAGGCCGGGACCCGCGATGAAGCCCGCGCCGAACGCCGCCCCGATCAAGCCCATGCGCCCCGCGCGCTTCTCGGGCGGGGTGACGTCGGCGACATAACCCTGGACCGTCGAGACATTCCCGGCCCCAAGACCGGTGAACAGCCTGACCGCGATGGCCAGCCAGATGTTCGGCACAAAGGCCAGCATCAGATAGCCGACGGCATTGGCGCAGACCGTGATCAGCAACACGGGCTTGCGTCCGATCCGGTCCGACAGCCGACCCCAGAAGGGCTCCGCGAAGAACTGGCCGATCGAATAGGCCGAGAACATCAGGGCCACTTGCCACGGCTCGGCCTGCAGGCTGCTGCCAAAGAAAGGAAGCAGGGGGACGACAAGGCCAAAGCCGACCAGGTTTATGAAAACGATGGCGAACAGCACGACCAGCGCCCGCCGGTCGGCATGATCGGCGGGCGCGGAGACGGTCGAGCGATCGGGCATGAGCCGCTTCTATCGGAGGCCGAGGCTTCGGGCGAGAGACGGCTGGTCGCGTGGCCGGGTCTACTTCGGGGCCAGGATCATGATCATCTGGCGGCCCTCCATGCGGGGGGCGTATTCGACCTTGGCGATCTCCTCGAAGTCCGCCTGCACCTTGTTGAGCAGCTTCATGCCCAGTTCCGGGTGGGCCATTTCGCGGCCGCGGAAGCGCAGCGTCACCTTGACCTTGTCCCCCTCGTCGAAGAACCGGTGCATGGCCTTGGCCTTCACCTCATAGTCGTGGGTGTCGATGTTGGGGCGCAGCTTGATTTCCTTGAGCTCGACGACCTTCTGGCGCTTGCGCGCCTCGGCCTTCTTCTTCTGCTCCTGGAAGCGGAACTTGCCGTAATCGAGGATCTTGGCCACCGGCGGCTCGGACGTCGACACGATCTGAACCAGGTCCAGCCCCGCCTCCTCGGCAGCCTCCAGAGCGGCGGAGGTCGGCATGACACCCTGCTTTTCCCCATGCTGGTCGATCAGCAGGACGCGGGGAGCGCGGATGTCGTGGTTCATGGGCGGCCCGTCTTTCACGGGCGGCGATTGCATCGGACGGCGAATGGGCAGTGGTCCTTGTGTGGTGGAAACGTGTGGTGAAATGCGACGTATGGCGTTTTGCAAGAGTCAGCGCGCGGTGATCCGCCGCGTTCCCTCACCGTTCCTATATGACCGGGAAACGCCGTCTCTTCAAGGTTCCGCGCGGGCGAAGACCGTCTCGATGACGCGGGCATAGGCCCCGGTCAGGGCCTCGATCTCGGCCACGGGGGCCCGCTCGTCGATCTGGTGCATGGTCTGGCCCACCAGGCCCAGTTCCAGCACAGGACACATCGCGCGGATAAACCGGGCGTCCGATGTCCCCCCGGTCGTGGAGGCCTCGGGCCGGATCCCCAGCTCAGCCTCGACCGCATCCTGCACGGCGGCCGTGAACCAGCCCTGCGGCGTCAGGAAGGCCTCGCCCGAGCACAGGTGTTCGAGCGTGATCTGCAATCCCGTCTCGGCCTGCACGGCCCCGGCCTCGCGGTTCAGCCAGTCGATCAGGCCGTCACCCGTCTGGGCCGGATTGAAGCGGATGTTCAGCCGGGCCTTGGCCTCGGCCGGGATGACGTTCGAAGCCGGATTGCCCACGTCGACGGTGGTCAGTTCCAGGTTCGACGGCTGGAAGGCCTCATAGCCTTCATCGAGCCCATGGGCGTCCAGCCGCGCGAGCAGCCGGACCAGCACCGGCACGGGATTGGCCGCCCGGTCGGGATAGGCCACATGCCCCTGCTTGCCGTGAACCGTGATCCAGCTGTTCAGCGACCCGCGCCGCCCGATCTTGATGGTGTCGCCCAGCCTTTGCAGTGACGACGGCTCCCCGACCACGCAGGCGTCGATCACCTCGCCCTCGGCGGCCAGCGCCTCGACCACACGCTTGGTCCCGTGCAGGGCCGGGCCTTCCTCGTCGCCGGTGATCAGGAACGACAGCGAGCCCCTGGGCGGCCCGTCAGCGAGCACCCGCGACACGGCCCCGACCCAGGCAGCGATCCCGCCCTTCATGTCGACCGCGCCCCGTCCGATGACGACCCCGTCCTTCACCTCCGCCTCGAAAGGTGCCGAGGACCAGGCGGCCGCGTCGCCCGTCGGCACCACATCGGTGTGGCCCGCGAAACAGAGGTTGGGCGAGGCGGTCCCCAGCCGCGCATAGAGGTTCTCGATGCGCGCATGCACACCCTCCCCGCCCGGCCCCTCGAAGGCCATGCGCCGGCAGGTGAAGCCCAGCTCCATGAGCACGCGCTCCAGCACATCCATCGCCCCCTCGTCGGCGGGCGTCACCGACGGCCGACGGATCAGGTCCCGCGTCAGCTGGACAGGATCGATCACAGGAGTTGATGCGCCGCTCATGTGGTCATGCTTTAGGGGGTCGCCATCGCCGCTGGAAGAGGAGCCGCCATGCCGAAGATCGACCTCGACGCCGCACCCACTGGCCACGGCACATCCTATCCCGATCCCTTCGCCGAACCCTGCAAGCCGCGACGCCGTTGGCGCCTGGGCGATGCAGTGGGGCTCGACCAGTTCGGCGTGAACCTGCTGCGCTTGCCGGCAGGGGCCTGGTCCAGCCAGCGACACTGGCATGAAGGCGAGGACGAGTTCGTCTGGGTGCTGCAAGGTGAGGTCGTCCTGGTCGAGGACGAAGGCGAGACGTTGCTGCGCGCCGGCGACTGCGCGGGCTTCAAGGCGGGCGTCGCGAACGGTCACTGCCTGCAGAACCGCTCTGACACCGAGGTCGTTCTGCTGGAGGTCGGCACCCGCAAGCCCGGTGGCGACCGGGGCGAATACCCCGACATCGACATGACCTTCGCTTCAGGCACATTCTACCGGAAAGACGGGACGCCCTACCCCAAGCATGACCGACGCACCTGAGGCGCCCCCACCGAGCCCGACCGCCGACGCCGACGCGAAGGCCGCCACCAATCCTTGGGCCATCCGCGACTTCCGCCTGATCTGGCTGGGGCGGCTCTCGGCCGTGCTCGCCATCCAGATTCAGTCCTCGGCCCTGCTCTGGCAGGTCTATGAGATCGCGCGTCGCGACCATCCGATCGAACAGGCCAGCCTGTATCTGGGCCTCGTCGGCCTGGCGCAGTTCATCCCGCTTCTGGCCCTGACTCTGCCAGCAGGAGAGATGGCGGACCGCCGGAACCGCCGCACCACCGTCATGCTGGCCATCGTCGCGGAGGGGACCTGCGCCGTGGCCTATCTGGCCATGGCGATCCACGGCAATCCACCGCTCTGGGGCCTGCTCAGCGTCGCCGTCGCCTTCGGGGCCTCGCGCGCCTTCCTCGCCCCCGCCAGCCAGGCCTTCCTGCCCATGGTCGTCGGCCGCGCGGCGCTTCCCCGCGCCATCGCCGCCCAGTCCATCGCGTTCCAGACGGGCGCCATCGCAGGGCCGGCCCTGGGCGGCCTCATCGTCGGCCTCTCCACCCCGCTGGCCTATGGAACCTCGCTCGCCCTGTTTGGCGTGGGCCTGATCTGCTTTCTCCTGATGCGCACCAGCGGCCAGCCCGAGCGCGTCGAGGGCGGCATCGACCGCTGGCAATCGGTCAAGGAGGGCCTCGCCTACGTCTGGAATACCAAGATCGTGCTCGGCGCCATCTCGCTCGATCTGATCGTGGTGCTGTTCGCGGGGGTCGCCCTGCTGACCCCCATCTTCGCCCGCGACATCCTGCAGGTCGGGCCCGAGGGCTTCGGCCTGCTGCGCGCCGCCTTCGGGGTCGGGGCCTTCACCACGGCCCTGTGGCTGGCCCGCTATCCGATCCCGGGCAAGGGGGGCGTCTGGATGTTCGCCTCGGTCGCCGTGTTCGGCCTGGCCACCCTGACCTTCGGCCTCAGCAAGGTCGTCTGGCTGTCGGCGGCGGCCCTGTTCATCGGCGGAGCGGCCGACATGATCAGCGTCAACATCCGTCAGACCCTGATCCAGCTCTCGACGCCGGACCACATGCGCGGCCGGGTGTCCTCAGTGTCCATGTTGTTCATCGGCGCCTCCAACGAACTGGGCGAGGCCTACTCCGGCGTCATGGTCCGCTTCCTCGGCCCCATCGGCGCGGCGGTGTTCGGCGGCATCGGGGCGCTGGGGGCGACGGGCGTGTGGGCGCGGCTGTTCCCCGACCTCAGGAAGGCGGATCGGCTGGTGTGAGCCGCCCGAGCGGAGCTCCGCTAACCGCCGCGAGTTTGGAGTTCCACCACTTTTGCCAAGCGGCATGTTGATCGGCGCTGATGATCGCTTTCGGCTCCGGACGCGTGAACCGGCGAACCTTTCTCGCCAGCGGCCTATCGATGCCCGTGATCGCCTTTACAGCTCCGCGCGCGAGGTAGTGATCGATCATGCGACGTTCGGGATCGCCAAGCATCACCTGTGAAGCGTCGATCCAAGCCTGGAATAAGACTGGCTCGGGCGCTTCGGACAACGCAGTCGCGACATCATGCTCGCCATAGGCCTCGAGGTTCCAGACCATGATCTCCCTCGGTGCGGTTATGGCACCTCTCATGGCCTCACCCCCACGCCCTGAAGTGCTTCGACAGCTTCAGCCCCTGCCGCTGGTAATGGCTGCCGCCTTCGCCATACAGCCGCGTCGGCCGCTCCGTCAGAGGCTCATAGACCAGCCGCGCGACGATCTGGCCGTGTTCCAGCAGGAAGGGCGTGTCGTGAGTGCGCACTTCCAGCACCCCCTTCGATCCGGCGCCATGCGCCTCGTCGGTGCCGAAGCCGGGGTCGAAGAAGCCGGCGTAATGCACCCGGAACTCGCCCACGCTGGGGTCGATCGGCGTCATCTCCGCCGCCTGGTCGACCGGGATCTCCACGTCGTCTGACGACGCCAGAATGTAGAACTCGCCCGGGTCCAGCAGCAGCTCGCCACGCCGCAAGGTCAGCGGCTCCCAGAAATCCCTGGGGTCATGGCCGTCGATCCGGTCCAGATCGACCACGCCCGCATGGCGCCGCCCGCGAAAGCCGACGATATCCCCGCCCTGCAGATCGACCCCGACCGAGCGCGTCTCCAGCTTCGGCGGCTCTCCGGCCTTGAGCCTCAGCTGGTTCAGCCGCGTGCCCGGCCGCACCAGGATGGAAAACGTCTGCGGCGCGATCTCCAGATACAGCGGCCCCTCATAGCCGGCCTCCACGTCGTCGAACGACCCGCCCCGATCGGTCAGCAGGCGCACGAAGACGTCGACGCGGCCCGTCGAGCTCTTCGGGTTGGCGCGCGCGATCAGGCCGGGCGGCAGGGCCAGCCGCTCCTGCAGCTCGGCTATGTAGACACAGCCCTTTTCCAGCACGACGCCCTTGCTGAGGTCGATCGGATGCATCTCCACGTCGGCGATCCGCTCGCTCACCAGGCGCCGTCCGGGCAGGAACGACGCGCGCACCCGCCACGCCCGGTCCGACAGGCGCAGGTCCAGCGACGCCGGCTGCACCTGGTCGGCATCGAAGGGAGTAGCCGAAGTGATCGCGCCCGTGGCGATCAGCGTCTCGATCGACTGACAGGGCAGGATTCCGGCAACGGGGGATTCGAACGTCATGCGAAACGCCATACACGGCGTTCCTGACCAGCGCGACCACGCTTGAAACGGTCACAGTCGCGCGCGACCATTGCACGATGCACGACACCCCTCCCTACGAAGCCGAAACCGAGGGCGTGATCGTCCGCGTCCGCCCCAGCTATCTGGCGGGCCAGTCGGACCCGCATGAGGGTCGCTGGGTCTGGGCCTATCAGGTCGAGATCGAGAACCGCGGCAATCAGACCCTCCAGCTGTTGGCGCGTCGCTGGATCATCACCGACGCCAGCGGCCATGTGGAGACCGTGCGAGGCCCCGGCGTCGTCGGCGAACAGCCCGTCATCGCGCCGGGCGACAGCTATTCCTACGCTTCAGGGTGCCCGCTGCCGACGCCGTCCGGGACGATGGAGGGCGCCTTCACAATGACCGATGCAAACGGGCGATCCTTCGAGGCCGCGATCCCGGCCTTCAGCCTTGATGTCCCCGGCGGACGCGTTCTGAACTAGGGGAATCCTCCCCCGCTGCGCTTCGCTTGCTGGGGAGGAACGGGTCGGGGGCTGCGTCAACCCGGATAACCGCAGCCCCGCCCCCGTGGTCTCGTCAGGCTCGAAGCCGACAAGGCGGATGGCGGCCCTCTAGGGGGCGTTCGTGACGTCCTGACGACGTTTCTCTTTCGTCATTCCGGGCGCAGCGTAGCGAAGACCCGGAACGGGGCGGCGCGCGAGAGCGCGAAGCTGTCACGCAGGGCGGCCGCAGAAGCATTTGGCCTCCGCTTCGCCTCGGCGCCGCGATGTTCCGGGTCTGACAGGCTCCGCCTCTCAGCCCGGAATGACGAAAGCAGAATCAGATGTACCGGCGCAGGCTGCGGGCCAGCTCGTCCTTGCCGTTCTTCTTCAGGGCGGGCTGGAAGGCGACGCGGGCATGCTCAACGCAGTAGACGCCTTCCGATGCGCGACGGCCGCAGAAGCTGAACTCCGGCGACGACGGGTCGCCGATCGGCCATTTGCACATGTGGGCACCCAGCGTCAGCACCGTGGCGGTGCCCGGCAGCTCCTGCACGCTCTGGACCGGCGGCGTCGGGGCGGCGGGGCGGGGCTGGGCGGCCTCGATCCGGCGCGGCGCGGACGGCTGGGCCGGCGGCGTGGTGCGAACCCGGGCGGGGCGGAAGGTGGTCGCGGCGCGCGCCGGCTGCGACGGGGTGGCCCGGCCTGACAGGCCCAGGCGGTGAACCTTGCCGATCACGGCGTTGCGGGTGACGCCGCCGCCCAGCTGCTTGGCGATCTGCGAGGCCGACTGCCCCTCCAGCCAAAGCTTCTTCAGCGCGCCGACGCGATCCTCGGTCCAGCCTGCGGTCATGCCACCCTCCGGGTACGAATTGATTCAAGATGTGGCGCCTGGAGCCTCCTCCCGGCCCCCGGACCCACAACTAATCGTAAACGACCTCTTAACGGGCGCAAGATGTGCGAATCGGTCCGTCCACAGGAACCACATCTTGAATCGCCGTTCGACGAGGGTTCATCGGGACTCGATGCGTCCGCTTTTGACGTGGCGCGCGCGTAGTCTCTCCTCGACGCGTCTCGCACCGGACAGGAGGGTGGATTGGAGAAAGTGGAGTCTGTTTTCAGGGACTCCAGACGATAACCACGAAAATCAATCACTTGCTGTTGGAGTCCATTGGAGTTTTTTCACCGCCCTTGCCTTGGCGTGCCACACCCAGCATCTGACCAACATGACGGATCTCGCTTCCACCCGGCCTCCCGGCCTGCCCACGCCGCGCCACTACGCGGGGATCAACTGGATCGGGGTGCAGACGCTGTATCTGCGCGAGGTCCGACGCTTCTGGAAGGTCGGGGCCCAGACCGTCGCCGCGCCCGTGGTGACGACGCTGCTCTACATGCTGGTCTTCGTCGTCGCGCTCCAGGGCGCCCGCCCGCCCCTGCACGGCACTCCCTTCGCCGAGTTCGTCGCGCCGGGCCTGATCTTGATGGCGATGCTCAACAACGCCTTCGCCAATGCCTCCTCCAGCCTGATCCAGGCCAAGATCATGGGCACCTCCACCGACTTCCTGACCCCGCCGCTGTCGCCGCTGGAACTGACCATCGGCTTCTCGCTCGGCGCCGCCACGCGCGGTCTGGCGGTCGGGCTGGTGACGGCGGTCTGCGTCCTGCCCTTCGCCCGGCTCGGCGTCGCCAACATCTTCGCGGTTCTGTGGTTCGGCGCGGCCGCCTGCCTGTTCATGGGCATGACCGGCGTGCTGGCCGGCCTGTGGTCAGAGAAGTTCGATCATCTCTCGGCGGTGCAGAACTTCGTGGTCATGCCCATGACCTTCCTGTCGGGCACATTCTATCTGGTCGAGAACCTGCCAGAGCCGTTCGCCACCATCAGCCACTGGAACCCGTTCTTCTATCTGATCGACGGCTTCCGCTACGGCTTCATCGGCCAGGCCGAAGGCAGCCTGGTGATCGGCGTGGTCATGAGTCTGCTCCTCACCGTCGTGATGGCCGTCGCCTGCTGGCTGGTGTTCCGCTCGGGCTGGCGGCTCAAGAGCTGAGCCGCTAATCCTGCCCGACCATTCGGGGAGGTCTTCATGCTGTTCCGCTCGCTGGTCGTCGCCGCGACCCTGTTCGCCTGCCCCGCCTTCGCCCAGGACGATCTGACGCCCGAGGGTCAGGCGATCGAGACGGCCATCCAGGCCTTTGCCGCCAAGACCAATGACGAGCGCCGCGAGATCGTGGTCGCCCAGTTGCGCGCCGCTGGCTACGCGCCCGAACTCCAGCCTTTCGAGGGCGGCAACCCCCGCACCGGGCCGCTGGCCGGGGCCAACGTCGTCGTCACCCTGGGCCAGGGCGACAAGGACATCGTCCTGACCGGACACTTCGACGCCGTGCCCCTGTCTGACGGCGTGATGTCCCAGGGGGTGGTCGACAATGCCGGTTCGGTCGTCCTGATGATGGAGGCACTGGACCTGATCTCGGCCCAGGTCGCGCAACAGCCCTCCCCCTATCGCTACGTCTTCGTCTTCACCGATCAGGAGGAGCTGGGTCTGATCGGCGCGCGCAAGTGGCTCGAAGCGCAGGACAAGGCCCGGATCCATGCGGTCATCAACCTCGACGTCAACGCCTATGGCGAGACGCTGATGTACGGCGAGAACAACGGCGAGGCCTCGGCCTTCGTGCTCGCGCACATGCGCGCCCAGTGCGCCGAGCGGGCTGTGAACTGCGTGGCCTTCCCCAACTATCCGCCCAGCGACGACAGGGTCTTCTCGGCCGCCGGCGTGCCGGTCATCTCCATCGGCTCCCAGGACGCCATCGGGACCCACCAGATGTGGCTGGCCTTCAACGGCGGGGCTCAAGCAGGGCTCGCCCCGGGCTTTGTCCCGCCGGTGTTCCAGCGCATCCACTCGCCCGGCGACACCATGGAGTGGGTCGACGGCGACGACATTCTCGGGAACGCTGTCTTCATCGCCGATCTGGCGCTGCGGCTCGCTCGCGCAGACTGATCCCTCGCATGGTGTTGACTAAGCCGTCCCCCCGACGGACAAGTCGCTGACCCTGAAAGTCCCGTCGCGCCGCGGCGGGGCTTCGTTTCTTTTGGAGGTTTGTCCGTGTCCGGTCACTTGATGGGTGTCTACAATCGCGCGCCGCTGGAAGTGGATCGCGGTAAAGGCGCGCGCCTTTGGGCCAAGGACGGCACCGAGTATCTGGACTGCGTCCAGGGCATCTCCACCAACGGTCTGGGCCACGCCCACCCGGTTCTGGTCGAGGCCGTTAAGGCCCAGGCCGAGCAACTCTGGCACGTCTCCAACATCTTCAAGATCCCGGGCCAGGAAGAACTGGCCGAACGGCTGACCGAGACCAGCTTCGCCGACGTGGTCTTCTTCACCAACTCGGGCACCGAGGCCGTCGAGTGCGCGCTCAAGACCGCGCGCAAGTACCATGCGGCGAACGGCCAGCCTGACCGCATCGACATCTACGGCTTCGACGGGGCTTTCCACGGCCGCACCTATGGCGCGATCAACGCGGCGGCCAACCCCAACTACACCGAGGGCTTCGGGCCCAAGATGCAGGGCTTTCACCAGCTCAAGTGGGGTGACCACGAGGCGCTGAAGGAAGCGATCGCCCAGCCGAACACCGCCGCCATCATCGTCGAGCCGGTCCAGGGCGAAGGCGGCTGCCGCGCCATGCCCGACGTCTGCCTGCGCGGCCTTCGCGAGCTGTGCGACCAGCACGGCGTCCTGATCATCTTCGACGAGGTCCAGTGCGGCATGGGCCGTTCAGGCAAGCTGTGGGCCCACGAATGGGCCGGCATCGCGCCCGACATCATGGCGATTGCCAAGGCGCTGGGCGGGGGCTTCCCGATCGGGGCCTGCCTGGCCACCACCGAGGCCGCCAAGGGCATGACGGTCGGCGCCCACGGCTCGACCTTCGGCGGCAATCCCCTGGCCATGGCGGTCGGACTGGCGGCGTTCAACACGATCAACACGCCCGAGATCCTGGGCAACGTCGCCGAGATCTCCGGCTATCTGAAGCAGCAGCTGCACGGCCTGAAGGAGCGCTTCCCCGACGTGATCGAGGACGTGCGCGGCAAGGGCCTGCTGATCGGCCTGAAGCTGGTTCCCAACAATCGCGAGTTCATGGCCATGGCCCGCGACGGCCAGCACCTGCTGATCGCCGGCGGCGGCGACAATTGCGTGCGCATGCTGCCACCCCTGAACCTGACACTGGAAGAGGCCCGCGAGGCCATCGAGAAACTGGAACGCACCTGCGAGGCTGCGCGCGGCAAGATGGCGGCATAGGAACCAAGGGGTTCATCACAACGAGCACAACGATGCACGACGAACACAACGGGACCGAGGCGGTTTCGGCAGATGTCAACATCGTCGGGCGTGCCGTGATGGATGCCGCCTTCGCGGTTCATCGTGAACTCGGTCCCGGATTGCTGGAGTCGGTCTACGAGCATTGCCTGGCCCAGGACCTGCTTCGCTCGGGCCTTTCCGTGGAGCGGCAGATCGGCGTTCCGGTCAGCTATCAGGGAGAGCGGCTTGATGTCGGCTTCAGGCTTGATCTTCTGGTGGAACGGAAGGTGGTCGTCGAGATCAAGGCGATCGACGCCCTGGCGTTGATCCATACGGCTCAGGTGCTGACCTACCTTCGCTTTTCCCAGGTGCGTCTCGGCTTTCTCATCAACTTCAACTCCGTCAGATTGAAGGACGGCTTTCGCCGTCTTGTCCTTTGATCAAAGTCGATCGCTTTCGCTCGGTCTCGATCCCGTCGTGTTCGTTGTGCCCTTCGTTGTGACCGTTGTGATGAACCCCTGCCCCCCTTCGCATCGGGACCACCACCCATGACCCGCCACTTCCTCGACATCCATCGGCTGGAAGCCGCCGACCTCCGCGCGATCCTCGACGACGCCCACGCCCGCAAGGCCGCCCGCAAGGGCTGGCCCCAGGGCCGCGCCGACGCCGACGCGCCGGCGAAGGATCGCGTGCTTGCGATGATCTTCGAGAAGAATTCCACGCGCACCCGGTTCAGCTTCGACGCCGCCATCCGCCAGCTGGGCGGGGCCTCCATCATCGCCAACGCCGGCGACATGCAGCTGGGTCGCGGCGAGCCGGTCGAGGACACCGCGCGGGTCCTGTCGCGCATGGTCGATGCCGTGATGATCCGCGCCAACAATCACGAAGACGTCGAACGCTTCGCCCGGGTCGCGACAATCCCGGTCATCAACGGCCTGACCGACCGCTCCCACCCCTGCCAGATCCTGGCCGATCTCCAGACCATCGAGGAGCACCGCGGACCGGTGGCGGGCAAGACCATCGCCTGGGTCGGCGACGGCAACAACGTCTGCCACAGCTTCATGCACGCCGCGCCGAAGTTCGACTTCCACCTGAGCGTCGCCTGCCCGGCCGAGTACCATCCGAACCTGCACGACCTGGCCAAGGGCGGCGTCCACGTCACCCTGACCAGCGATCCGAAGGACGCGGTGCGCGGCGCTGACGTCGTCGTCACCGATACCTGGGTCTCGATGGGCGACAGCGACTATGAGGCCCGGCTGGAAGCCTTCGACGGGTATACCGTCGACGATGCCCTGATGAACCTCGCCGATCCCGACGCCGTCTTCCTGCACTGCCTGCCCGCCCACCGCGGCGAGGAAGTCACCGACGCCGTCATCGACGGGCCCCGCTCGCTGGTCTGGGACGAGGCCGAGAACCGCATCCACGCCCAGAAGGCGGTTCTGGCCTGGTGCCTGGCGGGCTAAACCCTACTGCAGATTGACGTCCGCCACACCCCCGGCGTCTGGAAGCGTCTTCGTCAGGTTGGCCTTGGCGATCTCGAAGCCGAACTTCAGCAGGCCGCCATCTGATACCCAAACCCGCCCGTCCTCGCCGTCGAAGCGCAGGATCGTCAGGCGCGGATCGTCCTTGCCCTCGGGATACCAGGCGGCCAGCACCGGGTTCCAATGGCGGTCGATGATCTCGCGGTCCCGGCCCTGGACCGTCAGGTCGCCCTGGATGCAGGCCCAGACCTTCTGATCCTTTGAGCCATAGTGGAACATGGCGCTCTGACCCCCGCCGGTCGGGCCTCCCACAGCGACATCCCGAGCCAGTTCGGTATCGTCGCGCGTGAAGAACCAGATCGTGCCGGCTCCCTCCTCGCGATAGGCCGTCATGGGCTGGGCGTGATACCCGGGCTGGTCGAGCCCGAGCAGACCTGTGTTGGATTTCTCCAGTGCAGCCCAGAAGGCTTCTTCGGCATCAGCGGCGGTAAGGGGATGGTGGCTCATGGAGCGCTCCTTCGATGGGGTCGCTCCACACAACCGTCGAAGCCCCGACACGTTCCGCACCTCGGCGTCAGGACGGCCGCTGGATCCCGAACAGTGCCGCCAGATGGATCAGCAACAAGAAGCCGAACGCCGCGCACAGCAGCATGATGAACCGCCACGGAACCAGTCGCGGCCGAGCCAGGTTGACCGGCTGCGCCCCCCGCCAACCCGCATAGCCGCCCAGCGCAGCCGTCGCGATCATAAGGGACAGGGTCAGGGTCAGGCTCATGGGGCCCATGTGCGGATCGGCGCGACCAGGCGCAAGGAAACCCTTTCGAAGAGATTAATCTTCACCCGTCGTTAACCATGTGTCGGCGACACAGGAGCGAGCGGAGGGCCGCTGTCCACAGGAAGATGGGCAGCCGTCTAGATGTTGGGGTTAACACGCCGTTTACACCCTGAATCTGGACGACTAGCGTTCCACTATGGGTCGGGAGCCGAATCAGTGAGCGCAGCCGCAGCGCCTTGGAGCGTCAAGGGCATCGACCCCAAGGCGCGCGAGGTCGCCAAGGACCTGGCACGTCGCTCGGGCATGACGCTCGGCGAGTGGCTCAACACCATGATCATGGAGGACGGCGACGAGGACGACGGCGTCCAGCCGCTGCCGCGCCGCCCCCACGCCTCGGAATCCATCGAACGTCGTGGCCGCTCACGCCGCCTCGACGACGCCTACGACATGGCTCAGCGCGGCTATCGCGACAGCGCCGACGACACGCTTCATCGTGTCGCTGCCTCGGTCGATGCCATCGCCGCCCGGCTTGAGGCCGCAGAGCGTCGTTCGACCATCGCCATCCAGGGGGTCGATCAGGCCGTGTCGGGCCTCGTGCGTCGGCTGGAGGCCCAGGACCAGCAGACCGGTGTCCATCAGCGCCGCATCGACGACATCTCCGAGGAGCTCAAGGAGGGTCACCGTCGCCTGCGCGCCTTTGAACGGGAGGTCGGGCCCAAGTCCGCTGAAACCCTGTCCAAGGTCGAACAGGCCCTGGGCACCCTCGCGGGCCGACTCTACGACATGGAGGAGCGTCAGCGCTCCGGCTTCCAGGAAGCCCGGCAGCGCCTGGACACCTTCGAAAAGACCGACACCGCCGTCGCCGCCCTGACCAGCCGCCTCTACGACATCGAGGAGCGCCAGCGCGCCGGGGCCCAGACCCTGATGCAGCGCATCGAGGCGGTCGAGAAAGCCGCCGGATCGGGCACCGGAACCGAGCTGTTGGCCGAAGTGGGCCGCCGTCTGGACGCCGCCCAGGGCCAGACCACCCAGGCGTTGAAGAGCCTCGAGCGTGCCTTCGCCGGGCTGGACCAGCGTCTGCGTACCGCCGAGAGCCGCACGGAGCCCGAGGGGGCCCGCGAGGCCGCCCGCTTCGAAAAGCTGGCCGAGACCCTCTCACGTCAGGTCGAGACCAACCGCGCAGAGATGATGCGCCGGCTGGAGACAGCCGAGCACGAAGGCCGGATGAGCCGTATTGAGGCGGCGGTTCAGTCGCTCGGCGAACAGGCCCGCGCCGCGGAACAGCGCTCGGCCCAGGGCATCGAAGCCATGGGCCGCGAGGTCCTTCGGATCGCCCAGAACCTCGATACCCGTGTCGACCGGATCGAGACGGCCGGCGATGCCCGTCTGGAGAAGTTCGAAGCGGCCCTGACCAAGTCGGTGTCCGAAAAGATCGAGCGCGACATGGGCCGCTACGGCCAGGCGATCGAACACCGCCTGACCCGTGCCGAAGACCAGAACGCCATCGCCCTGGAGAAGCTCGGGACCGAGATCACCCGAATCTCCGATCGCCTGGCCGACCGCATCGCCCAGTCCGAGCGCAAGTCGGCCCAGGCGCTGGAAGACATCGGTCGCCGTCTGGGCGAAAGCTCCGAGCGGATCGAGCAGCGCTACGACCGTGCCTCAGGCGAACTCGCCGAACGCATGCGCCTGTCGGAGGAACGCACTGCCTCCCTCCTGGCCGAAGCGCGCGAGACGCTGGAACAGCGCCTCGCTCAACCAGCCCCGCCTAGGGCAGAGCCCTTGCCCGAACCGGCCGCTCGCGCCGCCGATTTTGCCCAGCCCGACTGGCGCGCAGCCGCCTTCCCTGCCGATCCGGATTTCGCCGCCGCCCCGGCTGACGGCTGGTCGATCGATCCCCTGTCGGCGGATATGGAGCCCTTCCCGGCCGCGCCCGCCGTGCCGCCGGTCCAGATCGACGAGACCTCGCCCGCGTTAGACAGCTTCGATGCCCTGCCGCGCCGGATCGAGCCCACCTCCGAGCCGGCGCCTTTCGGTGCCGCCCCGGCCGCGAGCCCCTTCGGTGGCTTCGGCGGCGCGGATGTCTCCGATGCTCTGGACGCCATCGCGGAAGTCGAGGCTGGCCCAGCCCCCTATGTCACGGAGCGGTCGGCAGAGCCTGACAGCCTGTTCGAAGACACGCACGAGTTCGCCACCGAGACCGAGTTCGTGGACCCGCGCCGCATTCGCGCCTCCATGAGCGCCGGGGCCGCCGCGGGCCGTAGCGCCTCAACGCGGGACACCATTCAGGCTGCCCGTGCCGCGATGAATGCCTCGGAACCGGTGGCAGCGCCGGCAGCCCCGCGCGTCTCCTTCGGGCTCGGCCTGAAGAAGGGCGGCAAGTCCAAGCTGCAGGAACGACTGGACAAGCAGGCGGGCCGCGACGGCACGATGAAGAAGGCCTTCATCGCCTCGGTGACCAGCGTGGCCGTGGCCGGCGGCCTCTATGCCACCGGGCGCCTGACCGGCTACGATGTCTCGGACATCCAGCAGGCCCTTAGCGGAGCCGGTGTCAACGCGTCGGAAGCCACGCCGCTCATGGCGCTGGCCCTGACGCCTTCGGGCGACGCCCCGATCGATGCGGCACCGGCGGATCTGACCGAAGCCCAGACGCTGTACGCCCAGGCCATCGAACAGCTGGATCGCGACGATCCAGCTGGGGTCGAAACCCTGACCCGCGCCGCCAACATGGGCGAGCCCCAGGCACAGTTGAGGCTGTCGGCTCTCTTTCAGACGGGCGAATCCGGTGTGGAGGTGGATGAGGCCGAGAGCCGTCTGTGGGCCCGTCGCGCGGCTGAAAGCGAGTTTCCGCAAGGCATGCACAACTACGCCATGTATCTCTACGAGGGCGTAGGCGGAGCTCGGAACCGACCCGAGGCGCTGGATTGGCTGAAGAAGGCTGCTGATCGCGGCATGGTCGACAGCCAGTACAACGTCGCCCGTATCTATGAGAACGGTGACGAAGGCATCGCGCCGAACCTGACGCAGGCCTATCGCTGGTACCTGATCGCGGCGCGCGCCGGTGATCCCCAGGCCCAGGCCGCCGTCGACCGCCTCAGCCCGACCATCCCGGCCGCCGCCCGTCAGACCGCTCGCGCCCAGGCCGAGGCCTTCGCGCTCGAACCGCTCGCCTGACGCGGTCTTCGGGTGGCCCCGACGGCCAGCCGGCGCTAAGACACCCGCGCTCGCCTTCCGGCGTCTAGCGTTCGTATCCAGCCGAAGGCCCGCCCCTTTGGAGATCTATCTGCCGATCGCCGAGGTTTCGGTGAACTGGCCGCTCCTGATCCTGTTGGGGGCGGTGGTCGGCTTTGTCTCGGGCCTGTTCGGCATCGGCGGCGGCTTCCTGATGGCTCCGGTGCTGGTCTTCATGGGCATCCCGCCGACGGTCGCGGTCGCCAGCCAGGCCAGCCACGTCGTCGCTTCCTCCACCTCGGGCGTCATCCGCTATTCTGGCCAGGGCGCGGTCGACTTCCGCATGGGCGGCATCATGGCGCTCGGTGGGGCTCTCGGTGCCATCGGCGGGGTCGAGTTGTTCCGTTACCTGCGCCTGCTGGGCCAGGCGGACCTGGTCGTCTCGGTCTCCTACCTCGTCTTCCTCGGGGCCATCGGCCTTCTGATGCTCTACGAGAGCCTGACGGAGATCCTCCGCCGGGTGCGGGGCGAAATCGTTCCGCATAAGGAGCGTCATCGGCCGCTGTGGCTTTACGGACTGCCTTGGAAGATGCGGTTTCCCAAGTCGGGCCTGTACATCTCTGTCATCCCGCCCCTGGCGCTCGGCGTTTTCGCCGGCATTCTGTCGGCCATCATGGGGGTCGGCGGCGGCTTCATCCTGGTCCCGGCCATGCTCTATGCGCTTCGCATGAAGGCGGGCGTGGTGGTGGGCACCAGCCTGTTCCAGATCATCATCACCACGGCCATCACGACCGTGCTTCAGGCTGGCCGCAACCAGACGGTTGATGTCGTGCTGTCGACGCTTCTGCTCCTCGGCGGGGTCGTCGGAGCCCAGCTCGGAGCCCGCTATGCCGGACGTTTCAAGGCCGATGTGCTGCGCGCCGCCCTGGGTCTGATCGTGCTGCTGGTCGGCATCCAGATGGGGCTGGAGCTTTTCGTCCGCCCCTCCGACATCTTCCTGATCGCGTCCGGGATCGCGGACGGATGATGCAGGCGCTCCCCCCGCCACCGCCTGCAGTCGAGGCCCCGGCACCGGAGCGCTCGGTCGAGACGCTGGATCAGCTGCGCGTCGCCGCAGCCCTGACCGACGCCCGGGTCGAGGTCGATTCCCGCTTCCGTGGCGCCTCCATCGTCCTCTACGGCGCGGTCTTCAATCCGACGGACGATGCGACCGACGTGGTCGTTGTTGTGCGCGGCCCCGACGCCCCGGTCCGCCTGGTGAAGAAGACCCGCAACCTCGGCGTCTGGCTGAACAGCCGTCCGGTCCTGTTCGAAGGCGCGCCGGGCTTCTACATGACCGCCTCGACGCGCCCCCTGTCCGACATCGCCGGCTTCGGCCAGTTGCGCCGTCTGGGCGTCGGGGTGGATCACCTGCGGATCAACGCACCCGAAGAGAGCCGCACCGTCACCCGGTATGGCGTGCGCGACGTCGTCATCAGCCGACTGGGCGAGGACTACCTGGATTGGCGCCGGGCCGTGATCCGTCTGCGCGAGGCCGCCGCACTCTACAACACCGATCCCGACGGCGTGACCTTTGTGGACCGGGGCCTGTTTCGGGCGGAAGTCGAACTGCCCTCGACCGCACCGACCGGCGAGTATCATGCAGAGGTCTGGCTGTTCCGCGACGGCGCACCGGCGGGCGTGTCGAACCTGACGCTCCGGGTCGAGAAGGTCGGCTTCGAGCGCGACATCTATGAGTTCGCCCATCGGCGTCCCTGGACCTACGGCATTCTCTGCGTGCTGCTGGCGGCGGGAATCGGCTATCTCGCCAGCCGCATCTTCGGGAGACGCTGATGGACAGGGGACGCGCGACGGCCTGGGCCCTGGCTCTGGCGGGGCTCATTCCCTTCGTCGGCTGCGCGGCCATGGTCGCCTCGGGCGGCCCGGGTGCCGACGCCTGGCTGGGGGCGCTGATCGCCTACGGGGCGGTGATCCTGTCCTTCCTCGGTGGCACCCGCTGGGGCGCAGCGCTGGCGGATGGATCGCCCGATCCGGTGACGCTGACCCTCAGCAATCTGCCCGCTCTCGTGGCCTGGGCGGCGCTGCTGCCGCTGGAGATGCCGGGGTCGCTGCGGCTTGGCCTGCTCGCGGCTGGACTTGCCCTGATGTGGCTGTGGGATCGGCGACGTCCGACCGCCTGGTATCCGGCACTGCGCGCTACGGCAACGGTCGGGGCCCTGGTGTCGCTGGGCCTCGCGATCGTCGTCTCGGCCTAGACCAGACTGTCCCATGCGAGAGCGTGCACGCGGTCGCGCCCCAGCGCGCCGACCAGCGGCGGCACACTGAACAGGCCCGCGATCGCTGGATCGAGCACATTCAGCCCCCCCGTGAAGGCCCCGAAAGCCGGAAGGATCAACCGGCTTCCATCAGTCACGAAGCAGGCGCGCCGGACCGTCCGGGCATGAGCCGCGACGCGCGCGCAGGGGTGAAGGTGTCCCGCCACTTCGCCTGACCTCGCCTCCACTTCCGGCTCGTGGGTCAGATACAGCGCGCCCACCACCAGTTCCGGCACAACACGTCCCGGCAGGCTGGCCAGCCGTTCGAATTCCCCAATGGCGAAGGTCGCGGCCAAGGCGCGCCCGGCCCCCAGCGCCTCCCGATCATGGTTGCCCTCCAGCCAGATCCAGTCCCGCCCCTCGGCCAGCCGGTCCAGCCGCGCCCGGTCGTCGCTCGCCATCCGCCCGACCGAGCGACTGTCGTGGAAACTGTCGCCCAGCAGAACGACCCTGTCGGGATTGAGCCCGGCGATCTCGGCTTCCAGTCGATCCAGCGTCGCCCGGCTGTCGTAGGGCGGCAGCATCTGGCCCCGCGCGGCATAGGCCGAGCCCTTCTCCAGATGCAGATCCCCCGCCACCAGCGTGCCATGCGCCGGTAGCCACAGCGCGCCCGAACACCGCAGCACGCACACCTCGCCCATGACCCGCACAGACAGCGACCCGCACGGCCGCCGCGCCGGGGTCAGCGTTTGCCTGAGCGCCGCGTTCATGCCGCCCCCCTCAGTTCGGGCGGCGCATCTTCCATGACCTCGTCGATCAGGTCCTGGGCCGAGGCCTCCAGGATCATGTCCGCCGCGTCGCCGCCGACGCGCTCTCGTCCGATCATGACCAGCACCGGCACGCTGAAGGGAGACGCCCGCTCCAACGGCGCATGGCGGATATGGCCCGCGATCCGTGTCAGCAGCTGACCCAGCCGCGCCACATCTAGCAGGCCAGACGCGGCGTCGGCGCGGGCGGTGCGGAGCAGCAGGTGGTCGGGCTGGTGGCGGCGGAGCACGTCGTAGATCAGGTCTGTCGAGAAGGTCACCTGACGCCCTGTCTTCTCGGCACCGGGCTGTCTGCGCTCGATCAAGCCGGAAACGAGGGCGCAGTTGCGGAAGGTGCGCTTCATCATGAAGCTTTCTTCCAGCCAGGCCTCGAGGTCGTCGCCCAGCATGTCGGGCTGGAACAGGGCGTCCCAATCCAGATGATCCATCGGCTGGATCGACCAGATCGCCAGCGAATAGTCGGTGACCACGAACCCCAGCGGCCCGACGCCCAGGCGGTCGAGGCGTCGCGTCAGGAGCATGCACAGGGTCGAATGCGCGATCCGCCCCTCGAACGGATAGGCGATCAGGAAGTGGCGGCTGCCGCGCGGAAACGTCTCGACCAGCAGACTGTCGGCGTCGGGGATCAGGCTGCGCTGTTCCTGCAACTCCAGCCATTCCTGCACATCGGGCGGCAGGACGCGCCAGTGATCACGGTCCTGGATCATCGCCCGCACCCGCACGGCCAGCGACGTTCCCAGCGGAAACTGCGCCCCGCCCCATGAGGGGATCTTGGGGTCCTTGCCGGTGGCGTGTGTCACGAGCGCGTCCATGCCGCTGATGCCCTGGAACGCCCAGACCTGTCCGGCGAAGATGAAGGTGTCGCCCGGCGTCAGCTGTTCGAAATACCACTCCTCGGCCTCGCCGACCTTGCGGCCGCCGACCCACTGCTTGGACGCACCGCCACGACGTGAGGCGACCTTCACGTTCAGCGTCCCGGCCGCGACGATGGCCCCGACGTTCATCCGGTGCCGCTGGGCGATCAGGGCGTTGCGGACCGTCCACTTGCCGTCGGCGTTGCGGACGATCCTGGCGAACCGGTCGTAGGTCCGCAGTGCATATCCGCCGGTGGCGACGAAATCGACCACCTCCTCGAACGCCTCATAGGTCAGAGCGCGATAGGGGGCGCAGCCGCTGATCTCCGCATACAGATCATCCATGTCGAACGGCTCGGAACAAGCCACGCCCATGACGTGCTGGGCCAGGGTATCGAGCGTGCCGGTGTGGCGCGGCTCCCAGTCGAAGGCATTGTCGGCCACGGCCTCTTTGGCCGCCTGGCATTCCAGCAGTTCAAACCGGCTGGCGGGCACCATGAGCGCCCGGCTGGGTTCGTCCAGCCGGTGGTTGGCGCGGCCGATCCGCTGGACCAGTCGGCTTGAGCCCTTCGGCGCCGCCATCTGGATAACCAGATCGACGTCGCCCCAGTCGATGCCGAGATCCAGCGTCGAGGTACAGACCACGGCCCTGAGGTCGCCACGCGACATCGCCGCCTCGACCTTTCGCCTCTGCTCGGCCGCCAGCGAGCCGTGATGCAGGCCTATGGGCAGGTTGTCGTCGTTGATGGCCCACAGCTGCTGGAAGACGAACTCGGACTGCCAGCGGGTATTGACGAAGATCAGGGCCAGCTGGGCCCGCTGGATCGCGGCATAGACCTCCGGAATGGCGTGCTGGCCGGTATGCCCCGCCCACGGCACGCGGCCCTCGGAGACCAGCACGTCGATGATGGGTGCCGCGCCGGGATCGCCCCGGACGATGACGACCCCCAAATCTCCCCCCGTTGGGGGGAGTGGCGGCGAAGCCGACGAGGGGGGCACGTCCGCACCATCACGGGTGTGGCTGACCCCCTCCACCGCTTTGCGGTCCCCCTCCCCCAGCGGGGGAGGATTTCGTGGCCCAAGCCACTCCGCGATCAGGTCCGGATCGTCGATCGTCGCCGACAGGGCCACCCGCCGCAGCCCTGGCGAAAAGCTCTGCAGCCGTCCCAGCGCCAGGTTGAGCAGGTCGCCCCGCTTGCCCGACCAGATGGCGTGAACCTCGTCCAGCACGATGCATTTCAGGTCCGCGAACCAGGCCCGCGCCCCGCCCCAGGCGCAGAACAGGGCCAGCTGCTCGGGCGTCGTGAGCAGGATGTCAGGCGGATTGTCGCGCTGCCGCTGCTTCTTGGATTGTTTGGTGTCGCCGGTTCGGCTTTCGACGTGGATGTTCAGCCCGATCTCGCGGATGGGCGTCATCAGATTGCGCTCCACATCCGTCGTCAGCGCCTTCAACGGCGAGACATAGAGCGTGTGAATGCCGCTGCCCGGTCCGAACTCGGGCCGAGGGCCGCGTTCCGCGAGATCGATCAGGCTGGGCAGAAACCCCGCCAGCGTCTTTCCGCCTCCCGTCGGTGCGACCAGAAGAGCGTGCGACCCAGCCTCTGCCGCCGAGATCATCTCCAGCTGATGCCGACGCGGCACCCAGCCCCGCCGGGCGAACCAGTCGGCGAAGAGGGGGGGGAGGCTGGCGGTCATTCGCTCCACGGCGACAGCACGCGGCAACCGCTGTGCTCGAAATGGCGGACATTGCGGGTGACAACGGTCAGACCGTGGACGTGCGCGGTCGCGGCGATCAGCTCGTCCGTCATTTCCGAGGCGCGCCCCGCCGACCGGTTGGCTTCGGCCAGTGACGCCCATCGCTCCGTGACCGCCAGATCGACCGGCAGAATGCGTTGGTCGTAGCGGAAGATCATGTCTTCCAGCCAGAAGTCGAGATCGTCGCGCCTGCGGCTCGGTTCCAGACGCACGATGCCGCGGCGAAGCTCGCCGACTGTGATCACACTGAGATGCAGGTCGGACAGCAGCTGATCGGACAGCCAGCGGACCACGTTCGTGTCAGGGCGAGCGCGCTTGGGCTCGCTGATCGCGTTCGTATCCAGGAGATACATCAGAAGGGATCGATCTCCCGCGCCGGTCGCCGGTCGCGCTCCAGATCGACGCCTTCCAGGGAAGGTCCGTTCAAGAGCCAGTCCTTGAAGTCCCTCGACGCGCGCGGGTCCTTCAGCCGCTGGAAATCCTCAGCGGACACGACAACAGCGGTCGCTTCACCGTGAGAGGAGATTTCCTGAGGCCCCTCCGTCTTCGACCGGCGGATCACCTCGGACAGGTTGTCTTTCGCCTTGGCGACGCTCCAGCTCATGGGGCCCTCCTAGTATGGCTATGCTATATGGCCATACTGGAAAGGCTGGTCGAGGTCAATGCACTGTTCCCGTTCCGTTTCACCCCGTCAGACGCTATCTGTGGGAGGTGTCCGACGAATCCGTCCTCTCTCATCAAGGCCTGACAGGGGCCGAGCCCTGGCTCGACCTGCCGGCTGCGCTCGCTGCGCCGCCGGGCGCCGGGGCCGTCTGCGATGACGCGGGTGCGCGAAAGATCGGGCGCGGCGCGGCAGAGGGCGTCTTCACCGGCGGTCCGGTTCTGCTGGCCCACGCCAGCCTGACTGCGCGGCGGCTGGGCCTGTCGCCACCGCCCCGGTCGTCGGACCTGCTGGATGTGCTGGAGCTCTGGGCCTTCGTGCGTCCGGCCACCTTCTGCGCGCCCTCGCCGGCCGGGCTGGCTCTGGCGCTCGGCCTCAGCGAACCCAGGGGCGCGGAGGCGCAGGCCGCGGCGCTCCGCGACGCCGCCGCGACCCTGTTGAAGGAACTCGCCGACCCCGCCTATCCGCGCCGCGAGGATGCCTTCACCCTGGCGGAGACGCTAGGCCGCGCAGGATGGGCGTGGGCGTGGCGGGTCTCGGGCGCGCTGCAAGCCCAGCCGTTGCGCGAGCGCCAGTATCGCGGCTCCGGCCTCGACGTCTGGGCCCGCCTGGCGGAGTGGGAGGACGAGGCGCCGCGCGGAGAGGCAGGCTCGGCCCCGGTCGATTCCGAATCCGCCCGCATTCGGCTGGAGAAGCTGCTGCAACAGTCGGGTCTGGACGAAGCCCGGCCGACCCAGTCCGACTATGCGGCGGAAGCCGCCTACGCCTTCTCGCCCCGCGACGAGGAGGGTCGCCCGCGCATGCTGCTGGCCGAGGCCGGGACAGGCACCGGCAAGACGCTGGGCTACCTGGCCCCGGCCTCCCTCTGGGCCGAGCGCAATCAGGGCGCGGCCTGGGTCTCGACCTACACCCGTGCCCTCCAGCGCCAGATCGACCGCGAGATCGCCGCCCTGTGGCCCGACCCGGCCGAGCGGCGTCGCAAGGCCGTGGTCCGCAAGGGCCGCGAGAACTACCTCTGCCTGCTGAACCTTCAGGACATGGTCCAGGCGGCCCAGCTGGGGAACGGCGACCTGATCGGGCTGGCGCTCACGGCGCGCTGGGCGCTGCATAGCCGCGACGGCGACATGACCGGCGGCGACTTCCCGGGCTGGCTGCCCGGCCTGTTCGCGGTCGGCCCGAGCGCCCAGGCCAGCGCGGCCAATCTGGTCGACCGGCGCGGCGAATGCGTTCACGCCGCCTGTTCCCACTACCGCACCTGCTTCGTCGAGAAGACCATCCGCGCCAGCCGCCGGGCCGATCTGGTCGTCGCCAACCATGCCCTGGTCATGACCCAGGCCGCCTTCGACGGCGCCCGCACCGCGCGAGGCCTGAAGCAGGACAATGAGACCGCCGCGCTGAAGCGCATCGTCTTTGACGAGGGCCACCACCTTTTCGACGCCGCCGACAGCGCCTTTTCTGCCTGCCTGTCGGGTCAGGAGGCGGCCGAGCTGCGCCGCTGGATCCGGGGGCCGGAGGGGCGGGGTCGTCGCGGGCGGGGCCTGGAACAGCGACTGGGCGACCTGTGCGCCGACAACGAACCCGCGCGAAAGGCCTTGCAGGACGCCATCCGCGCCGCCGCCGCCCTGCCCGGCGAGGGCGTCTCGGGCCGCATCGCGCCGCCGTCCGGAGAGGTGAACCCCGTCGGTCCGATCGAACAGTTCCTGATGGCCGCGCTGGAACAGATCCGCGCCCGAACCTCCGAGGCCGCCTCCTCTGCCAGCTCGGAGTTCGGGACGGAATGCGCCGTGCGCCCGGCGACGGAGCCCCTGCTGGAAACCGCGCGCGGAGCCGCCCAGGCCATCGCGGCGGTGGAGGCTCCGTTGCTCGCTTTGGCGCGCCACCTGGAAGACATCCTGGACGACGAGGCGTCGGAGCTGGACGGTGCCTCCCGCGCCCGCATCGAGGGCGCGCTGCGGGGGCTGGACCGTCGCGCCCGCATGACGCTTCCCGGCTGGCGCTCCATGCTGGCGGCGCTGGAGGAAGGGGGCTCTGAACCCGATCCCGACTTCGTCGACTGGCTGTCGGTCGAGACCGCGTTTGGCCGCATCCATGATGTTGCGCTGCGTCGTCACTGGATCGACCCGACCGTGCCGCTGGAGGCCGCCGTGGTCCTGCCCAGCCACGGGGTGCTGGTCACCTCGGCCACCCTGTCCGATCCCGTCGCCGAGGCGTCAGGCGGGGACCTGTTCGGCATGGCCCGGATGCGCACCGGCGCCGCCCGCCTGATCGAGCCGGCCCGCACGCTGAAGGTCGAAAGCCCCTTCGACTATGCCGCCAACAGCCGCGTCATCGTCGTCCAGGACGTGGCCAAGGATGACCCGCGCCAGACGGCGGCGGCCATGCGCGAACTGTTCCTGGCGGCCGGCGGCGGGGGACTGGGTCTGTTCACGGCCATACGTCGTTTGAAAGCCGTGTATGAGCGCCTCGGCCCCGATCTGGCCAAGGCCCAGATCCCCCTCTACGCCCAGCACGTCGATCCTCTGGAGGTCGGGGCGCTGGTCGACATCTTCCGCGCCGAACAGGACAGCTGCCTGCTCGGCACCGATGCGGTGCGCGACGGCGTGGACGTGCCGGGCCGCTCGCTGCGTCTGCTCGCCTTCGACCGCGTGCCCTGGCCGCGCCCGGACCTGCTGCACAAGGCCCGGCGCGAGAAGTTCGGCGGCCTGTCGGACAAGGGGCGCGGCTACGATGACGCGCTGGCCCGCGCCAAGGTCGCCCAGGCCTTTGGCCGCCTGATCCGCCGCGCCGACGACCGGGGCGTCTTCGTCATGCTGGACGCCGCCTGCCCGACGCGACTCTTCGCCGCCTTGCCGCCGGGGGCCGAGGTGCAGCGAATGGGACTTACGGAGGCGATTAAGGCTGTACGACTATTTCTAGGCAATTGAGGCGCAGTGACAGCCAAGCGAAGCTGTAATGTATGTAGGCCTGCCTTCGTGGAGGTGTGCTCTCGACTCTGCCTGTCGTCGGACCAACCATTGCTTGGTTCATTAAATGAGGTTCAGGAAGCGCGATTCTTCTACCGTACCGCTAAGATCATGCGCTACACTATCGGCCATCGAGTCTCTTGGACCTTCTATGGTGATACGGTCAACGGCCAAAATCCGCTTAGCAACGGCGCTGATGTTTGCAACGGTTGTCGGCTTGTTTGCCGCTGCGGCTCTCAATGCCGCATTGTTGGCGTGCCAATTGTTCGGCGTGGATCTGAAAATCAGCGCGTTTGGGACAGTACTGTTTGAAGACTTGCAAAGTCTAGGCGCACGCGACAGATCTTTTTACTACGCGTGCAATACTGCAATACTTAGCATGTTCGCCCTGACCGGAATTTTTATTCATCGAGTCATTGGACTCGCATACTCGACGCAGAGAAACTACGAAAAGATAACGCGGACTGTGTTAGCGATTGTCTTTCTGATAGCCGCTGCGGAGTCCATCAGGGCATTTGTCGGCATCGTTTTGCTCCGGACCGGCCTTTCACCGTCAAACTACGTGGCTTTTGCCTCGATAAGCTGCCTCGCACTGCTGGCATATATACTTCGCAGAAGTACTGGCACTAAGAAGTATTATGACAGGTCAGTTTAAGCCCAGACGATGCGATTGCAGGGCTAGAAACTCAAGATAGCCCTGAAATGATCTGTAGTAACAACTAGGGGCATGGACCGTCACATCTGTGGATTTCCCGCTGCTCTTCGGGACGCCATTCCCAGTGTTGACGAGTATGACAGATACTCCCGGCGGGCGAGTTGACACAAACTCTCGTCGTAACCAAGACCCAGTCCCCGAAACCTTCAATGCTAATCACGAGAGTATCCTCTTGCGCTAGCGCGGGCATCGCTGAAGAAAGAGCTAGAGCCGCTGCGGCCGCTCCAAGCAAAGCACTCTTTAGACGCAACCTCATGTCAACCCTCCGTGTCTGCTCAGCTTAAGGTGGTGCCAATGCAGCCGGCCGTCAAGCCAGACGACAGCCAGCTCGACCTGCGGCTGTGTCGCGGCCTTGGGTTCCGCCAGACTCGGGCTCAAGGTGATCGCTGCTGAAATCAAGCAGGGTCTCCGTCCGGCGCCGACGTGATTGCGACTGAAGCCATGCCGCGGCCAAGACCATCGGAGTCCGGTTCACGTACCCCGGCCAGAAGGCCGCGAGGTGCCGGGACCCCACGCCCACCTCGATCATCAGCACATAGACTGGCGAGGAAGCGGGAACCCGAGGAGGCGGAGGCAGCGGCGGGATGAGCGGCACAGGAAGGCGACAGGACCTAGTCCTGGACACCCGCGTCGTCGCCTGACTGATCCCCCCGCAGTCGCCCATGCTGGCGGTGGATCGCGTCGACGATCTCGCCCCGGCGGGCAATCTGGGCTGCGGCGTTGCGCTCGGCGGAATAGAGCCCGCCGAGGAAGGCGAGATCCCAGTTCGTCAGGCTGGCGCTGCCGTCCGGGTCATCGAACACATTCAGGATCGAGGCATAGCCGCGGGTGTCCGCGTCCGGATCGATCTGCGCCAGGGAGACCATGGCGATGTAGTCGGCCAGCTGCAGGATGGAGACATCGCGCACCTGATCGACATCGACGATCACCACCGCACGGAAAATGTCATCGACGATCTGCGTCCTCAGGCGCGAGGCCGCGAAGAGGTTGTACTGGGGCGCAAAACCTAGCGTGCCGCCAGCACAATCACCGCCGGAACAGTCCCCGGCCAGGCGGACCATGCGCTGACCCGTCTCGGAGTCGACCGGCATCGACACCTGCCACCAGCGAACAGGCCGGTCGGTCTCGACGAAATCCTCCAGGGCGTCACCGCCCCGATCCATACCGGCCCCGCCCATGCGGAAGGCGCGCCGGCGGTCGCTGACGAGCGTCCGTGCCAGCGCCTCGGCGTCCTCGGTCACGATCACGACGATGTTGGGGGTGCAGCCTGGCGCACCGGGCCGCAGGCCGAGGTCGTCGGCGACCGTCGAGATCCGGTCGGCCAGATACTGCGCCGCATCGGGCTGAAGATTGCTGACGCCGACGCAGATCGCGTCGTCCCAGCGCGCGAGGCCTCGCCCGCGGTTGGGTTCGGCGACCTCGCGGACGAAGTTGCGGATCAAGGAGTCGAGCGGCCGTCCGGTGACGACGACATCTTCCAGCTCGACGGCCGGGTCGGGGCTTGCCGGCGCCTGCTGGACCGTCGGGGTCCCAAGCCGTTCGATGTTCGGAGAGGCCCCCGATGAAGCAAGTAGAACGCCCGCGAGCCACACTGCGATCATAACGCTATCCTCCGGTTTGACCTCAACTCACGATGGTGCGTCAGGCGACCGGCGTCAACCGGTGCGGCGACCTCGAGCCGACGCGCGGACAGGTGACACGCTGGACATCCTGCGGAACTCGAATAGCATCGGGCGCCGGGGAGCAGAAACCGAGACAGCCGGTAGCCGGCCGCAGGGGTGGCGCTTGGCCTATCTCCCGGGATGCAAGAGAGATGATGATCAAAAACAAGGCGATGGCTTTCTCCGCAGCTGTCCTGCTGTTAACAGGCTGCAACAACGCGCCTGAGGCCAACGCGCCCGAAGACGAGGTCGATTACGACGGGGTCGAGACTCAGGCGGTGATGATGGGCGGTGACGCGACTCTGGACGCCTGCGGCGGCCTGGCTCGGGTCAGGGACGGGGCCACGCTGGCCGTTCGCGCCGTGCCGGTCGATACTGGGGCCGAAGCGGCGACCCTTCCCGCCGGCGCGCAGTTCTGGATGTGCGACGATCAACAGACCGGCTGGATCGGTATCGTCTATGGCGAAGGCGGATCCGAACCCGACTGTCCCGCCGTCGCGAGCCCTTCCGCGTCCCGCGTGAGTGTGCCGGCCGAATGCCCTTCGGGCTGGGTCAAGGACGGGGACGCTTTCGAGGTGGTCGCGGGCTAAACGAGTCCGGGCCGGGGATACGGCACCGGCCTTCGAAGGGCGGCGGCCGGATCAGGTGGGACTTGCTGAAATGGCTCGCAGCCTCCATCTGCGGACCACTGACCGAGCGTCCGCCAGCGGCGATCTCAGACGTTTCAGACGGTTCGCACCCTGTTTCCCACGGCGGCCCCGGTCGCTAGCGCCAAGGCCGGAATGAACGATACGCCGCCCCGTCACAAGCGCTCCGGCCTGTTCGCCCCCATCGGCCTGTTCCTGATCGTGCTGATCGCCTGGTCGGTCTGGTGGTTCGTGCTGGCCGGTCAGGTGCGCGAGCGGCTGGACGCTCGGGTCGACGCCTTGCGCGCCTCGGGCTGGGACGTCGCCTATTCGGGCCTGAACACCACGGGCTGGCCGTTCCGTGTGAGGATCGGGGCCGAGGACATGCGCGTCACAGCCCCGTCCGGCCATGCCCTGGCCGCGCCCGACCTGGCGGCCGAGGCCAATGCCTGGGATCCGAACAAATGGGTGCTAGTCGCCGGCGACGGCCTGGTCCTGACGCGTGCGGGCAAGGGCGAGGTGGCCATCGGTGGACGCGCAATCCGCGCCAGCATCAGCGGCCTGACCCAACGCTGGCCCAACGTCGCCATTGAACTGATCGAGCCGCGCTTCACGTCCCAGCGCGACGCCGAGGTCTTCCCGATCTCGCGGGCCGAACGCATCGAGGCCTATCTGCGGCCCCACCTCGCGCCGGCCGGCACGCCGGGGGTGGAGACCAGTGTGGACGTCCTGTTCCGCCTGATCGACGCCGAGGGTCGCCCCGGTGGCCCGGTGGAGGGCATGGCGAGAAACGGCAAGCTGACGCTGCAGATCGAGACGGTCATCGAGGACGCCGACCGCCTGCAGGGCGCCGATGCGGCCGGGGTCTTCTCCGCATGGACCCGCGCGGGCGGTCGCTTCACCAACGTGCGGGGCGAGGTCTCGGCGGGCGAGAGCCGCGCGACGCTGTCCAGCGACGTGCTGTCGGCGCGTCCGGATGGACGGCTGGAAGGCACTCTGGCCCTCAATGCCCAGCGTCCCATGGCGGCCATTGCCGGCCTGGCTGGATCTCGCGACGGGGCGGTGGATCGAGCCGGGGCAGCCGGCGCGGCGGCCAGCACGGTCGAGGGCGGTGAAGATGTCGCCATCGCCATTGTCTTCCGTGACGGCCGGACGTTCCTCGGTCCTTTCGCCCTGGCGCCCGCGCCCAAGCTTTTCTGATGCTGGAGGAGCCGGAGCTCGACGCCGAACGGCTGGCGCTGGACCGCGCCCTGATTGACGCCTTGGTCGCCCGCATTGCGGCGGGAACGCACGGCCGCGCCGACGCCCGGGCCCTGGCGCTGCGCGAGGCACTGCGCGGTGCCGAACCCCTTCAGGCCCAGATCCTGCGCGCGGTCCATGGGCGGATGGAGGTTGCGAGCGGTCGCCGCTTCGTCGCGTCCGGCTCCCAGTCGGCCGTGCTGGCCGCAGATCGCTGGGGTGCCGTCACGCCCGTCGCCGACGCCGAGGCGGCGCTGGCTCGCGTCGATCCCTCGGTGTTCGCCCTCATCGACCTCGCTGACCGACCCTGGTGGGGGCGGCTCCTGGCCCGGCCTGACCTGCGCGTGGTCGAGGCCTTACCCGACGACCCGGCGGGCATCCCTCGCGCCCTGTTGATCGCATGCGAGCCGAGCGGACCCACAGGCGACGACCGCACCTTCTGGATCACCGACAGCGCCTCGCCCGACGCCCGGATCCGCTCCGAGATGTCCGCCCTCGGCTTCGCCGCAAACCTGCTGACCTCGGCGGGCGGGTTGAAGCTCTATGCGCTCGCAGGCTATGTGCAGCCCGAGGACGGGCGGCTGACACAGGCGCCCGGCGCGCTGTCCGGCGTCATCGGATCAGCCCCGATCTTCTAGCTCGCTTCTGAAAGCCCGCATGACCCAGGTCGCCCCCCAGCCGAAGCCCGGCATCCTCGACATCGCCCCCTACGTCGGCGGCAAGTCCTCGCTCGCCGGCATCGCCGAGCCCATGAAGCTGTCGTCCAACGAGAACGCGCTCGGGCCGGGCGAAAGGGCCCGCGCGGCCTATGAGGCGGCGATCCGTGCCATCCACCTCTATCCCGACGGCCGCGCCAATCGCCTGCGCACCGCCGTGGCCGAACATCACGGGCTGGAACCCGAACGCCTGATCTTCGGCAATGGTTCCGACGAGGTCTTCGCCCTTCTGAACCAGACCTATCTGACGGCGGGCGACAACATCGTCACCGGCCAGTACGGCTTCCTCGCCTACCGCATTTCCGCGCGCGGCTGCGAGGCGACCGAGAAGCTGGCAGCGGAGCCGGGCTACAAGGCCGAGGTCGACGCCCTGCTGGAACAGGTCGATGACCGCACCCGCATCGTCTACCTGTCCAACCCGTCCAATCCGACCGGTAGCTGGAACACCGCCGAGGAGGTCCGCCGCCTGCACGAGGCCCTGCCGTCGAGCGTGCTTCTGGTCATCGACGAGGCCTATGCCGAATACGTCACCGAGCCGGGCTGGGAGACGGCCCTGCCGTTGGCCCGCGAGGCCACCAACGTCGTCGTCACCCGCACCTTTTCCAAGATCCATGGTCTGGGCGGCCTTCGCATCGGCTTCGGCTATGCGCCGCTGCATGTCGCGGAGGCGGTGGATCGCATTCGCCTGCCCTTCAACGTCTCGGTTCCCGGAATCGAGGCCGCCACGGCGGCGCTGGCCGACGAGGCCCACCAGAAGGCCTCGCGCGAACTGGTCGAGACCTGGCGGCCCCGCCTGACCCAGGCCATCCGTGGCTTCGGCTTCACTGTCCTGCCGTCGGCTGGCAACTTCATCCTGGTGCTGTTCCCGGACGAGAAACGCAGCGCGGCCGCCGCCAACGAGTACCTGAACTCCAAGGGCATCATCGTGCGCCAGGTCGGCGGCTACGGCATCCACGACGGCCTGCGCATCACCGTCGGCACGGAAGATCAGAACCGCGCCGTCATCGACGCTCTGAGCGAGTTCGCGGCGACCTGACCGTGGACACGCCGGGGCTGAAATCGACCTACACCGCCTACCTCGCGAGCCCCCGGCTCAGCTTCAAGCACTCGACCTATTTCCCCGTCTACGACCGGCTATTCGCGCCCTGGGTCGGACGGCCCCTGACGTTCGTCGAGGTCGGGGTGTTCAACGGCGGCTCGCTGCTTATGTGGCGCGACTACTTCGGGCCGCAGGCCCGGATCATCGGCGTCGACTTCAATCCCGAGGCTCGGCGGCTCGAAGCCGACGGCTTCGAGATTCACATCGGCAATCAGGCCGACCCCGCCTTCTGGCGCGATTTCCTCGCCAAGGTTGGACCCATCGACGTTTTCCTGGACGACGGCGGCCACACCTTCGAGCAGCAGATCGTCACGGTCGACAGCGTCCTGCCGGCCATGGTCGATGGGGGACTGGTAGTCGTCGAGGACACCCACACCTCCTACCAGTCTGATTTCGGCGGTCCGTCGTCCCGGTCCTTCGCTTCGTGGGCCAAGAGGATGGTGGACGGGATCAACCATCGCTTCAGCGACTTCCCGGACCGGCCGCGCGAGGAGACCGTGTTCAGCGTCGCCTTCTACGAATCGATCATCGCCTTCCATGTCGACCGCCGACTGGCGGGCCTGGCCTCGGTTCCGACCCGGAACCGCGACGGCGAGATCGAAGTCCGAGATTTCCGCTATCAGGACTCGCCCATCATCCAGGGGCTGAAGCAGATGGGATTGCAGATCGGCAAGGTCGGCGACTGGCCGGTCGTCGGCGGCGCGATGCGGGCGTTCCTGAAGACGATCTTCGCCCTCCGGAACGCCCGCCGTACGGCCGGTCTCGGTCGCTATTTTCGCTGGTGACCGGCCTCAGTATCCTGCCGGCAGCTGCAGGCCGTGGCCGTCGGGCGTGCTGTCGCTGACCGTGCCGATGGTCGAGGCCGGCCAGTGGGCCTGGATGATGCCCATCATGCCCTGACCATAGCGAGGATCGGCGAAGTCCTGGCCCAGGTCCGTCAGGATCGACAGCCAGCCGCCGGTTACCGCCCCGGCATCGCGCAGCCGCTGGATGGCGTCGGCCTCGGCCATCGGACTGTTGGAGCCCGAGACGTCTGTGATGACATAGACCTTGTAGCCGGCCCGCAGCAGGTCGAGCGTCGTGTGCAGGGTGCAGTTGTCGATCGAGATGCCCCCGATCACCACGGTCTTGCGGCCCGTCGATGCCAGATAGGCCGCCACTTCCGGCGTGTAGCCCGACACCTGGGTCCGGTTGAACCGGTGGATGTCGTGGGTCACGTGCTCGGTGATCTCGGGCAGGAAGGTCCCGTAGTAGTCGTTCTCTTCGCCCAGAACGATGGTCGGCACGCGGAACAGCGGATTGAACTTGGCGAAAGCCGTGATGTTGTTCCTGAACTGGGCCCTCGGGATCGTATTGATCAGGTTGTCCAGCCCGGTGACGTAGTCGACGTAGATCAAGACCGTGTCGTCGATCGCGGGCCTTGCGAGAGCGGCGGGAGCCGTGCTGTTCTGGGTTGTAGTGTTCTGTGCGTGCGTGGCCGTCGCGGCCGAAGTCAGCATGAGGGCCGCGGCAAGGGCGAGCAGTGATGGGCGCATCTTCGATCTCCGGAAACGACCCGTCGGGCGGGCGCGAGACCCTGTCTCAAGGCGACGGCGCTTGCGCGCCCGATCCTGCGTGGACCCGGCTAGATATTGCTGGATTGGAGGAGGGTGCGACACTCAGTCGTCTGACCCGACCCAACGGACCGGTCACCGTGGGACGCGGCGAGGCCATGGCTCTGGCGGTCCGCATCAATCTCATCGCGCGCGAGCGGTCGATGGAACGGCCGGATCCGGCTCGCCTCAAGATCTGTGTTGCTCCGGACTACTACACGATCGCGCCAGCGGGTGGCGAGGCCGTGCTGGCCGCCCATGCGGCCCAGGAGATCCTGCTGCTGACTGTTGGTGTCGAGACGTTCCAACGGCTAGGCATCACAGACGAAACGTGTCCCCTCGCCCCTTTGCGCGGACGCGTGCTGGTCGATCCAGTCATTACGGGCCTTGTCGAACAACTGGCCAACCAAGCCTCTTCGAATGACGCCGACCTGAACGAGAGCATCCTGCGAACGCTCATGCTGACGCTAATCCGCACAGCGCGCACCCGCTCGCGAGAAGCGTCTCGCGGAGGGCTGACGGCGCGCCAGCTCACAGCCTTGCGAGAACACGTTGAAGCGGCTCTGCATCGGCCACTGCGAACAGCGGAACTGGCAGAGATCGCCGGCCTTTCGCCGTTCCACTTCGCTCGTACCTTCAAGGCCTCCATGGGCGCTCCGCCGGGCGAATGGATCCGTCTTCGCCGCCTGACAGTGGCGCAGACGCTTCTGGAAAGAACCCGCCAGTCGATCACCGACGTCGCCGCCGCCGTGGGCTATGAGAGCCCCAGTCGCTTTGCCCGTGCGTTTCGCGCAGCGACCGGCCTCAGCCCCAGCCGTTTCCGCCGCGCTCAGGCCTGAGGCGGGACCAGTAGCCGGGTCGACGCCGTCTCTATTCGGCTTTCCAGCTCGCTCATGAACGGCCCGCGCTTCAGATCGGCCTCGATCGGCGGCAGGAATTCATAAACAGCGACGCCGGGATAGCGGCGAAAGCCGTGAGCCGGCCAGTACGCCCCGGCGTTGGTCGCCATGGGCGTGCAGGGCATGGCCAGGTCGCGATAGATGGCGGCGACGCCCGGTTTGTAGTCCGGCGTGGCTCCGACCTCGGCCCGGGTGCCTTCCGGAAAGATCACGATCTGGCGGCCTTCACCCAGACGGTCTCGCGCCTGGCGCACCATGGTCTTCAAGGCCTTGGCCGCGGCCTCCCGGTCGACCACGATCATCTTCGTCTTCAGCGCGAACCAACCGAAGAAGGGCAGGATCGCGAGCTCCTTCTTCATCACGATGCAGGGGTCGTCCAGCATCAGGAACGGGACGATCACGTCCAGCATCCCCTGGTGCTTGGCCGCGACGAAGGCCGGGCCCGTCGGACGATGCTCGAGGCCCCGGAACTCCACCCGCACATCCGCGATCCAGCGCAGGCCGAACAGGACGAACCGCGCCCAGGACCGGATCACCTTCATGGCGTAGCGGTGCGGCAGGATCAGAGCGGGTGACAGGCCGACCGCGAAGATCGCCATCGAGAGATAAAGCCAGGCGACAAACAGAAGCGAACGCAGGGTGGTCAAGACGCAGCCGCCTCCTGCGCCTCGGTGGCGTTCACGGCCTCGGCACCCTCGCCAGTGATACGATCCAGCGTCACGCGCACCATGACCGCCAGATATTTCATGTACTCCAGCGTCATCCGCCGCGCGGTCACGGCGGCTCTCCACCAGCGGCTATTGTCCAGCGAGGGCGTCTCGACCGCATAGGGCGTCAGCTCGACGCCGGGCGCTGCGCTGCGGATCTCCATCAGGGAGCGTGGCATGTGATAGTCGGACGTCACCACGATCAGGCTGTCGTAGCCCTTGGACCGGGTCCATGCGGCGATCTCGGCGGCGTTGCCCGTCGTCGTCTCGGCTTCGAAGCCGAGGTCGACGCAGCAGTTGAACAGCCGGTTCGAGCCCGGCGTTAGCGCCCGCAGTTCTTCGCGCCGCACCTCGGGATTGACGCCCGAGATCAGCACACGCTCTCCCTTGTCCTGTTCCAGCAGCCGTATGGCGGCGTTGACCCGTTCGGCCGAAGGTCCGGTCAGGGCGACGATGGCATCGGCGCGCTCGGGCTCGGGTGCCGGCGACAGGCTGCGCACTCGCTCGGCGAAGGCAAACAGCCCCACCAGCCAGATCAGGGCGACGATCCCGATAAGCGCAAGAAACTTCATGGTTTCTCCCTACCGGGCGCTGCCACTGCCGCCAAGCCGGGCAAGCGCCCGACCGGCGGCCAGCCGCGCCGCGACAAGCGCCACCGTAGCGGCGACGACCGGCATTGGCGAGAGCAACAGCAGATCGGTCCAGGCCAGCGGCAGGGCGGGCGTCAGGCCTTCGCCTCCGCCAAGGAACCGCACCAGCCCGGCCAGGGCCAGTGCGACCCCTGTTCCGGCAGCCCCGCCGAACAGGGCCAGCAAGGCGAAGCGCCGCTGGAACAGCCAGGCAATGGCGGCATCGGTCGCGCCGGACAGGCTCAAGGTCTCGATGACGGCGCGCCGCGCCTCGACCCCGGCGCGCACCGCGTGGACGATGGCGGCACCTGTGGCCCCGGCCAGGGCAAGGAAGGCCGCGAGGGCCAGCACGGTCACCGTCGTCGCGGATCGCTCCACCTCGCCGCGCCACAGGCTGTGATCGTCGACCGTGGCGTCGATGCCGGCTTCGGCCAGGGCGCGCCCGAGCACCAGGGCGCTGGCCGGTGCCGCCTCGTCCAGCCGGACGACGACCAGATGAGGCAAGGGAAGATCCTCCAGGGCCGCCTCTCCCATCCACGGCGTGAGCAGCTTCTCGGCCGTGGCCCGGTCCATGGCTGCGGCCTCATCCACGCCGGTCACACCCGCAAGGGCCTCGGCAGCACGCGCGGCTGCGGCATCGCCGGTCTCGCCGACGCCCGGGCGGACCTGCACAGTCGCCTCGCCCCTGAGCTCGCGCGCCCAGCCGCCCGCAGCCCGGTCGGCAGCGAGCGCACCAAGGCCAGCCAGGCAGGCGACGAAGCAGAGCACGGCGATCACCCCGCCCAGCCAGCGTTCACCCGCACCGTCGCGCGGCAGCAGATCCCGCTCCGGTCTGGCGACGGCGGGGGCCTCGACGGGGCCGAACAAGGTCGACCACCGGATCATGCCGCGCGCGCCTTCGCCGCCGCTGTCAGTCGCCCGTCCGCCAGCCTGAGCACGGTCGCGCCGGACTTTTGGGCCAGGGCTTCGTCATGGCTGGCGATCAGCACCGTGACGCCCTGTTTGTTCAGCGACTGGAAAAGCCTGAGCAGCCTGTCCGCCATGACCGGGTCGACACTTCCGGTTGGCTCATCGGCGACGATCAGCTCGGGGCGCGCCATGACCGCACGGGCGATGGCCAGCCTCTGCTTCTCACCGCCCGACAGGCTGGTGGGCCGCTCGCCCATGCGGTCGCCGAGACCGACCCACGCCAGCATTTCCTCGACATCCGGGCCATAGTCCGCCGGCTTGTCGCCACGCAGGCGGCGCGGCAGCGCAGCGTTGTCGAAGACGCTGAGGTGATCCAGCAGACGGAAGTCCTGGAACACCGCGCCCATGCGTCGCCTGAACCGAGGCCGATCGCGCGCGGAAACCGCTGTCGCGTCCTCGCCGAACAGGGCGATCCGGCCCTCGCTCGGCCGCTCCGACAGGGTGATCAGCTTCAGCAGGGTCGACTTTCCCGAACCAGACGCCCCGGTAAGGAAGTGGAAAGAGCCGACAGGCAGACTCAGGGAGATGTCCCGAATCACGTCCGGGCGTTCCGCATAGCCGAATCCGACATCCGTCAGGCGGACGGTCTCGGGCGCGGGATCGGCGGCCGGGCGGCGCGGTCGGGACATCAGGTGTCTAGTCGTCAGGAACGGCGCAATCTGCGCCGATGGGAGGGGGCCGAGGGATCGGCCTCGCGAAGTCAGCATCATGATACTGACCTGCCCGTCCTGCGCCACCAGCTATTTCGCTCCGGACGATGCGATTCCGCCCGGCGGCCGCAAGGTCCGCTGCCAGTCGTGCGCCCATGTGTGGCATGCCACGTCGGAAGAACCCCTGACGCTGCAGGCCGCCATGCCGGCAACGACCGAGACCGCCCAGACGACAGCCCCCTCTGATCCGCTGCCGGTCTCGCCCGAGACGCCCGCTCCGGAACTACCCAAGGCCTTCCGGGCTCGCGCCGAACAGCAGCGTCGGGTACGCCGCGCCGCCACCCATGGGGCGGTCTGGGCCGGTCTGGCCAGCGTGTTTGCGTGCATTCTGATAGGGAGTTGGGTTTTCAAGGAAGATGTCGTCGACCTGTGGCCCCAAGCAGCTCGGGCCTACGCCGCAGTCGGAGCTCCGGTCAATCGGACGGGTCTCGAGTTCGAGGCGATCTCCGCCAAGGCCATGCTGGACCGGCCAGACATGGTGATGGTGTCCGGTGCCTTGCGAAACGTCCGTGGCCGCGAGATCCAGCCGCCGCCGGTCCGCGTCGCCCTGCTGGACGAGCACGGTGCCGAAGTCGGTCATGCCGTCATCGAATTGGACGGAGCGCCGGTGCTGCCCGGTGGAGTCCAGGGCTTCGCGGCCATGATCCGCGATCCGGGTTCCAAAGGCGTGGATGTTGACTTCCACTTTGTCGGCACGACGCCCGCTGCGCATCACGAGACACCCGCCGATAACCCCGAAGCCGACCACGGCGAGGAGCATGCCCCGCCGGCCGGTCACGACCGCCCCCGCCCGGAGGCCGACGACCACGGCCTGCGCCCGGCCATCATCGACACTGCACCCACGGCCCATGCCGAGCCGGTCGAGGCCCAACCCGTCGCGGAAGCCGATCACGCCGCCGACGCGGCGCACCACTAAGGTCGACGCGACTATCGACAGCCACAGGGCCGAGACGGTATCGCCCTGAGATGGCCGAAACTCACCCGTCGCCGAACGTTCTTCTGCCCGAAGCCGAGGTCGCCAACGTCGTGGCGAAGCTGGCGGAGCAGGTCGCGCCTCATGTCGACGACGAGACGGTCGCAGTCGTTCTCCTGACCGGTGGCCTGTGGTTCGCCGCAGACCTGACCCGGGCCCTGTCACGGCTCGGACGCAACGTCCGCTTCGACGCTCTTTGGCTCGCCTCCTACGGCGACGAAACCGAGAGCCGTGGGTCCATCGAGGTGCGCGCGCCGCTTCAGCGGTCGGTTGTGGGCCGCAAGGTCTTGATCCTCGACGATGTGTTCGACACCGGACTGTCGCTCGCGGAGGCCGTGCGCCTGGCCAGGGAGGCCGGGGCAGCGGAGGTCGTGACCTGCGTCTTCGCGCGCAAGCCCTGGCCCCTGCCGCGCGCGCCCGAGCCCGACTTCGTCGGCTGGGAGGCCCCGAACCGGTTTCTGGTGGGCTACGGTCTGGACCATGCGGGAGGCCTGCGCGGCCTGCCCGACGTCTGCGCGATGGACTGAAGCCCGCGCCTACTGCATCGACGTCTGGCTGTCCCCGTCGCCGCTCTCGGCCGCGTCGATGCGCAGGAGCGCCGTCAGCACCTCGACCCGATCTTCCAGGGTGGGTGATTCCATCAAGGCCTGTTTCTCGGCCGGTTCGAACGGCAGGGCCATCGACAGGCTGTTGACCAGGGCTTCCTGAGGTGCCGCCTCGGCCGTTTCCCAATCGATTTCGAGCTGGCGCCGCTCAAGGTAGTGGCGGAGCGCGCCCAGGAAGCCTTCCCGATCAAAGCCCTCACCGCCTGTCGGCGCTGCCAGGTCAGCCTCGAACGACTGGAACGCCGCGCGAACCTGACGATAGGGCGTCTGAACGGGCAGCTCCGAGGCCACGCGGAAGCGCGCCACTCCGGTCAGCGTCACCAGATAGCGGCCGTCCGAGGTCTCGGCGAAGGTGGTGATCCGCCCGGCGCAGCCCACGGCCGACAGGCTGGGCAGGCGTCGCGGTCCGCCGACGGGCTGGATCATGCCGATGATGCGGTCACCCGCCATCGCGTCGTCGATCATGTTCAGATAGCGCGGCTCGAAGATGTTGAGCGGCAGCTGGCCCCGAGGCAGCAGGATCGCGCCCGGCAGAGGGAAGACAGGGATCACCTGCGGCAGGTCGACCGCCTTCACATAGCCCTGCGCCATCCGTGGCTCCCCTATGCGAACAGAATGGAGGACAGGCGACGACGCCCGTCCTTGGCGATGTCCGACGTGAGGCCCGCAGCCTCGAACACGACAAGCAGCTGCTTTCTCGCCGCCTGGTCGTTCCACTCCAGATCCGCCTGGACGATATCCAGCAGGCTGGTCACGGCACCCTTCAGGTCACCGGAGGCCGCCTGGACGAGAGACAGGTCATAGCGCGCCTGGTGGTCGCCCGGATCGGCCCGCAGCCGGGCTTCCAGCAGGGCCGTCTCGGCGGTGGGAGCCGCCGAAGCCAGTGAGAGCTGGGCGCGCAGGCTGATGACAGCTGCGTTCTTGCTGTCCGCCGGAGCCATGGCGATGGTCTGGCGCGCCTGGTCGGCGTCGCCGCCGGCCAGATAGACCCGCGCCATTCCGGCGATGGCCGTCTCGTTCTCGGGTTCGAGGGTCAGGACGTGGGCGAAGGCCTGGGCCGCACCACCGAAATCCGACAGTCCGAGCGACTCCTCGCCCAGCGCCAGCAGCTGCTCAACGTCGGCGTTGACGGACGTGCCGCCCGTGAGCTTCTCGATGAAGGCTTTCACCTGGCTTTCGGGCAGGGCCCCCTGGAAGCCATCGACCGGCTGGCCGTTGACGAAGGCGTAGACCGTCGGAATCGACTGGACTCGCAGCTGGCCCGCGTAGGCCGGGTTCTTGTCGACGTCGATCTTGACCAGCTTGACCGCTCCACCGGCAGCCCGAACCTGCTTCTCAAGGATTGGCGTCAGGGTCCGGCACGGCCCGCACCAGGTGGCCCAGAAATCGACGATGACCGGCTGGGTCTTCGATGCTGCGATCACGTCGGTCATGAAACCGGCGTCCGAGCCCTCCTTGATCAGGTCGTCGTTTCCGGCGGCGGTCGGGTCGGCGAAGCTCATCGTGGGGTCATCCTGTCGGCGTGGAACGCGAGAGCCGACAGATGGTCGCGGAGTGGCGAAGACTCAAGCGTCAACCGGTGCCGCAAAGTCGATCACGAGGGTCTTGCGGCCGATGGCGTCAAGAAACCGGCGGAAGTCGGTCTGGCCGAGCGCTGTTGTCGCAGTGTTGGTCAGGGGGTGGAAGTTGACGATGTCTGCCTCCCACAGCCGCCGATCCAGCACGAAGATCACGCGCCGATCCACGTCGTTGATCAGGCCCAGCGCTGTCACCGACCCCGGGCGTACCCCGAGCGTTTCCCACATCAGGGTCTCATTGCCGAACGACAGGCGGTCCGAGCCAATGATCTTTGGTGCCGCCTTGAGGTCGATGACCGTGTCCTGCCGCGCCGAGATGAGCCAGAGCTGCCCCTTCTTGTCCTTGAGGAAAAGGTTCTTGGTGTGGGCCCCAGGCATGGAGGCCTTCAGCTCCAGCCCTTCCTCCACACGAAAGACAGCCGGATGGTCGTGGGTGGTCTGGTCGATCCCATGCTCGGCCAGGAAGGCCAGCAGGCTGTCTCGATCATGCGGCGGTTGAGCGGTCATGGGCGGGCCGATAGGAAGGACGACACGATCCGATTAGCCGAAGGACGCCGCCCCTTGGAACTGGAATGCTATCCGATGTCGTCGCGCCCGCCGGACATGGTGCCCGGCCGCCAATCGCGGAACTGGATGGATGCCTTCGCCAGCCGCCATCCCTATCGCTGCCTGCCGCTGACCATGGCCAATACGACGGGTTGGGAGATCCTGTGTCCCTTCACCTTCACGGCAGAATGGAACGGCGGGCCGTCGCAGAACGACATCACCATAACGCCGGAGCGGCCACAGCCGGAGCTGGACCACTTCGTCACCTCGCACTTCTCGCGCGGGGTCATGACCATGCATCCGCAGTATCTCTTCCGCACCCCGCCGGGCTGGGGCATGATCTGCTCGGGGTCGCCCAATCATGTGAAGGACGGCATCCAGCCCCTGGTCGGCCTGATCGAAACGGACTGGCTGCCGTTTCCCTTCACCATGAACTGGATCTTCACCCGGCCGGGCCGGATCAAGTTCGAGCGCGGCGAGCCCTTCTGCTTCATCACCCTGGTCGAGCACCGGAAGATGGAAGCCGTCCAGCCGGTGATCCGGACGCTGGAGTCGAACCCGACGATGAAGGGCCAGTTCGAGGCCTGGAACCGGCAACGCACCGACTTCAACACTCGCCTTGCGTCAGGCGACCCCGACGCGGCCAAGGAGGCCTGGCAGCGGTTCTACTTCAAGGGCGAGATTCCGGAGGCGCTGGGCACCGCCCCCGCCACTCACGCCAACAAGCGGCGACTGAAGAACCCGAGGGTGGGGTAGAAGTGAGGTTCTAGGTTTTTGGTTCTGGGGAAAGCGGGTTCGACAGCGACGTCGCTTCCCTAGAACCTAGAACCTAACCCCTCGAACCTGCCCTACATCGGCCGCGTGACGCGCTCACTGAGGTTTGAGATCACCTCACGCGCATCGAAGGCGTTGGCGTCGCCCGCCGGTTTGGTACCCCGTCCGAGGACGATCTCGGCGGTCGCCTCAAAGCGGTCGATTTCGCGCACGTCGAAGTCGTTGCGGCCCCAGAACGGATCGTCCCAACGGCTCCAGCCCCGCGGGCCGAAGTAGCGCCAGGATGGCCCCCAGAACGGGCTGTAAGGACGATAAAGGGCATCGGGGAAAGCCTGATACCGCACGTCCCGGTCGGTCGCGCGCTCGACCGTCGAGAACCAGTCATAGCCGTTTTCGACGGTCAGCTCGGCGGCGCGCAGCAACAGGCCCATCTCGACCTGCTCGCGCGAGGTCACCGAGTTGCCAGCAAAGCTGACCCGATAGCGGTCGGTCTCCAGACGCTGCTCGGCATAGCCGCCGCGCTGGCCGTTGAATCCGGCGGGGGCATAGGCGGTCGAGGTCGCGCAGGCCGAAAGTATAAGAGCCGTAGCGGCGACCAACAGAATGGACTGGGTTTTCATGGGTACGCTCCGGAGGGTGACGGACATTGGGTCATCCAACCTGAACGGCGCCTGAATGACGTCGTTCCGTGGGGGCACAAATCCTTATAAACGCGAAACAATCAGTACAGTAGCGGTCAGCAGCAACAGGCCAACGATCACGCCGAACCCCTGCTGGAAGCGGGGCTCGTCCATACGCCGGGCTAGCGCCGCTCCACCGAAACCGTAGGTCGTCATGGTCGCGACGTCCATGAGGATTACCGCCGCAGCGAACAGGGCCAATTGCGGTGCCGCTGGCCGGTCCACGTCCAGAAACGGTGGCAGCACCGCCGTGAAGAACAGAACCGCCTTGGGATTGGCCAGTTGCACCAGAAACCCGTCGACGAAGGCCGGTCGACGCGTCTGGACGGCGCGAACCGAGCCCTCTGAAGGCGCAGGCGGGCGAAGCGCGCCTCTGATCGAGGAGACGCCCAACCACCCGACGTAGACGGCTCCTGCGATCGCGATCCACCGGAACGCCTCGGGGAATGCGGTGACCAGCGCCCCGAGCCCAAGCGCCGCCGCCCCGAACCACACAAGTGTCGCCCCGTTCATGCCGGCCACCGCCAGCAGCACGGCACGGCGACCCCGCTCCATTCCGGTGGCGATGGAGAAGAGATTGGCCGGTCCCGGCGTCACAGCGAGCACCGCCATGACACCGCAGAAGGCGACGTAGAGCTGCGGATCGACGGGGAGGTGCATCAGGCGGAAAGGCAGACCACCTGGGCGACCCGCAGATCGCGACGCAGGTCGTCGGCAACCCGGCCATAGTTGTCGATGGTAACTGGCTCGCCCAGTACGGCCTCATCTGCCCCTTGCTCGCCGCGAATGGCGGGGCCGAGGGTGTCGGGCGCGGTCGTGTAGATCCGGCCTCGACGTGGTGCCTCGGCGATGGTCACGGCCACGGCGCGGCCGGCGCGGTCCAGCGTGGGTGCGCCGGACAGACCCGCCAGCGTGCCCTCCAGACCCTCAGTGCGCCCGACCTCGGCCCAGGCCAGCACCGGCTCTTCGCGCGCCCCGCGGCCCCGCACCCTCAGGACCTCGCGGCCCAGAAGTCGCGATGTGACCTCTCCGGGCCTGCCCTGCGGAAAGCCCGGATGGAAGGCGCGCTGGCCGACACGGAGCGGCTCGGTCGTTGTCACTGGCAGGGCGGGCGGTCCCCCGGCCGTAATCAGAAGGGCGATGTCGGCGCGAGGCGACAGCCGCACGTCGGCCGAGACCGCACGTCCTCCGCCGACCACCAGGGCTGGCCTTCGGCAACCCTCAACGACGTGCCTCGCCGTCAGCCAGCGCCCCTGACCCGCAATGGAGAAGGCCGTACCTGCTGCGGGCACAAAGGGAACATCCGGAGCCGTAACCGTCACCGATGGATCGAAGGGTGTGACGGGCCCCAGCAGCGCCCCCTCGATCTCGTCGGGCGGCGGCGGCGCCGGCGGGGCATCGGCGTTCTCCCGCCGGCTGAGCGAAAAGACCAGCACCACGACCAGCAGGCCGCCGTACACCAGCCAGTCCGGCGGACGTGCCCCGGCCATGACCGCCTCAGCCGGTCAGGGCGGCGGCAAGGATCAGCGCCGTGGCGAGCTTGGCGGCGACCAGCAGGACGGCGGCCGAGACCTCGCCGTCCTGGATGCGCTGGGGCAGCCCGGTCAGAACCAGATCGACCACGCGGAAGGCCAGAAGCTGCAGGACTAGCGTCGCCAGGCCCCACAGCAGGATGTCGCGAACCGAGGTCGAAACGGACAGCGACACTGCCAGGGGAATCGCGAGGCCCAGCAGCACGCCCCCGAAGGCCACAGCGGCGGCGGAGTTACCCTCCCGGATCAGGCCGATCTCTTTCCACGGCGTCAGAAGACCATAGATCACCGCCCCGCCCGCCAGCAGGGCGAGCGTCGCCACAAGGTGCACGACAAGCACCGGGAAACCGCTGGCGAAAGCCTGCACCTCAGGACTGGTGAGGGCGTCGGTCAGGGGACTGGCGGCCATGGGCGAACGAGAACCGGCGAACGAATGGAGGGAACGAAAGGCGAAACGACTTGCCCCATTGCGGTCACGATCCGCAAGGTCACGTGGGCCACACTGTGTGACCAATGATTGCGGAAGGGTGAGCGCCCGTCTAAGCGCCCGCGATGACCGAAGCCCCAAATCACCTGCCGACCGTCCTTGTCGTCGCCTGCGCCCTGATTGATGCCGATGGCCGGGTGCTGATTGCCAAGCGCCCTGAAGGCAAGGCACTGGCTGGTCTATGGGAGTTTCCCGGCGGAAAGGTCGAGCCTGGAGAACGCCCGGAGCAGGCCCTGATCCGCGAGTTGCGGGAGGAACTGGGGATCGATGTGACCGAGGCCTGCCTCGCCCCGTTCGTTTTTGCGAGCCACGCTTACGATTCGTTTCACCTGTTGATGCCACTGTATCTATGCCGACGCTGGTCGGGAGTGGTCACGGCCCGTGAGCATCCCGCCCTGGCCTGGGTGAAGCCGTCCAAACTGGCGGACTATCCCATGCCACCCGCCGACGCGCCCCTGGTCGCATGGCTGCGCGACCTGCTTTAGGTCTGGAGGCTGTCGATGACCCCGCTGATCCGCCGCTTCCTCGCCGACGAGAGCGGGGCCACCGCCATCGAATACGGCATGATCTGCGGCATGATCTTTCTGGTGATCATCACCGCCGTGACCCTGTTCGCCAACCGGGCCACCGACATGTTCGACTATGTCAGCTCGACCATCGCCGCAGTGATCTAGGCCCCTCAGCCGCCCTTGCCGTGCTCCACGACGCCGAGCGCATCGGCCAGGCGAATACTGGCGGAACCACGCTTCAGAGGCTTGGGCTGACTTTCATGGGGGGCCCAGCCGGCAAGGTTGACGATCTCGAACGTCGCCGAAATTCGCCCGTCCGGCTCAGCATGGCGTTCCGCGTAGAGCTCTGAAGCCCGCATCAGGATCGCGCGATTCAGCGGCCGGATCGGCCCGGCCAACACATTGGTCTCTCCCATGGCGCGCAGGTCGCGAACCAGCGCAGGCAGGCCCGAGTAGCGCACCGTCACCCGATCCACGTCTGCCACCGGCAGCGCGAAGCCAGCTCGCTGTAGCAATCCCGCACCGTCGAAGCCGTCGGCAAACGGAGAGACACGCGCGCTCGCCCCGCCTCGCATTTCCAGTTCCGCCTCGGTCAGCACCGCGCGCAACTCCTTCAGCGTGCCGGCACCCAGCAAGGTTCCGAGAAACAGGCCGTCCGGTTTCAAAGCGCGGCGGATCTGGGTCAGGGCACCCGGCAGATCGTTGGCCCAGTGCAACGTCATCAGGGAGAGGATCAAATCGGCCGAACCCTCTGCCAAGGCGAGCGGTGCGGCCCCCGGGTCAGCGGTCAGGTCAGGGCTGACCGGCTCCGACGGCGCAGCCACTCGTACTGAGGCATCAGACCCTGCCAACACCTGCGAGAAAACCCCCGGGAGCGCCGAGAGGTCGACGGCGACCGGAAACTCCCGCAGGGTGGCTTCCAGGCTCTGGACGGCGTTCTCAGCGGCCCGCCGATGAAGGAAATCGGCGTCCGCAAAGCGTCCGACCGCCCGGGCCAGCCTCGCCGCCCGGCGACGGGGATCGAAAATCAGAGGGGGACCGGACGCGCTCATGCGCCATCAGGATGGAGGCTGGAAGGGGCGTTGGGAAGCGGGGCGAGCCCGCGCAGTTCCTGTCCTGCGCGATCTGGCACGAGGCCTGACGGACCTGATCCTTCCCCCGCTGGCCCATGACAGCCCCGAAGCGACCGCACAGGCCGGACTCACTCCGGGAGCCTGGAGCCGTGTGGTCTTCCTCGAAGATCCGGTCTGCGACGGCTGCGGCGCGGCATTCGAATACGACGGCGGTGACTTTGCCGCTGACCGGTGCGCGGCCTGTCTTGCCCGACCCTACCGCTTCGCCCGGACGCGGGCCGCCTGCGTCTACGACGAGGCCTCGCGAGGTCTGATCCTGAAGTTCAAGCATGGCGATCAGCAGCAGTTCGCGCCCCTGTTTGCCCGCTGGCTGTCACGCGCCGCCGCCCCGCTGATCGAGGAAGCCGATGCGATCGTTCCTGTGCCTTTGCATCCCGGACGCCTGCTGACCCGCCGCTTCAACCAGGCTGCCGAAATCGCCCGGCCGCTGGCCCGGGACGCACGGCGGGATTACCTGCCCGACGCCCTGATCCGCGCCCGCGCCACGGAAACCCAAGGCGGGCGCAGCGCGCGGGGGCGACGCCTCAACGTCAAATCCGCCTTCGCCGTCACTGAGACAGGGGCTCGACGCATGCGGGGCCGCCGCATCCTGTTGATCGACGACGTGCTGACCACCGGCGCCACAGCCGAAGCCTGCGCCAAGGCTCTGCTGGACGCCGGTGCGCGCGCAGTGGACCTGGCAGTGGTCGCGAGGGTGCGAACTGCCCGCGAACCCCCTAAATAGTCCGAACCCGTTCGTTCACACTCTGGAGTTCCTGCCTTGGCCGACGTCGTGATGTACACCAAGCCCGGCTGCCCCTACTGCATGGCCGCCATGGGCCTGCTGGATCGCAAGGGCGTCGACTTCACCGAAATCGTCGCCTCGTTCGATCCGGCGAAAAAGGCCGAGATGATCGAGAAGTCCGGCGGCCATATGACCTTCCCCCAGATCTTCATCGACGGCCGCCACATCGGCGGCTCCGACGACCTGCATGCGCTCGACCGCAAGGGCGAGCTTGACCCCTTGTTGGCCGCCTGATGCCCAACGGGCTCCCCATCGCCCTCATCCAGACCCGGAGCCCGGCCACCGCCGAGGCGGGCCTCGCGCACGTCGAGCCTTTGATCCGCCAGGCCGCAGCAGACGGGGCCAAGCTGATCCTGACGCCTGAAGGCACGAATCTGCTCGAACAGCGCCGCGACCGCCGCGCCGCCGCTATCACCGACGAGGCTCAGGACCCCTGCGTGCTGGGTTTGCGCCGCCTCGCCGCCGAGCTGGACATCTGGCTACTGATTGGCTCGGCCATCGTCCGCTCGGGTCACGCAGGCGACGACCGGGCCGCCAACCGCTCGTTGATGATCGATCCGACCGGCGCGATCACCGCCCGCTATGACAAGCTGCACGTCTTCGACGTCGACCTGCCGAACGGCGAGACCTATCGGGAGAGCGCGACTATCCGCCCCGGCGAAACGGCTTCTATGGCCGATACGCCGTGGGGCCGCCTGGGCCTGACCGTCTGTTACGATGTGCGCTTCCCACACCTGTTCCGCCAGCTGGCCAAGGCGAACGCCGCCATGATCGCGGTTCCGGCCGCCTTCACAGTCCCGACCGGCGAGGCCCACTGGGAGACATTGTTGCGCGCCCGGGCTATCGAGACCGGTGCCTTCGTGCTGGCCCCGGCGCAAGGCGGCACCCACGAAGACGGCCGCAAGACCTGGGGTCGCTCGATCGTCGTCTCGCCTTGGGGCGAGGTGATCGCAAAGCTTGACCATTACGACCCCGGCGTGCTGCCCGCCACGCTCGACCTGACCGAGGTCGCCCGCGCCCGCGCGGCGATCCCGGCCCTGACCCACGACCGCGATTACGCACCACCGCAATGATCCGCTACGCCCTTCACTGCGACGCCGACCACGGCTTCGAAGCCTGGTTCGGCTCTTCGTCGGACTATGACGACCAGTCCGCCCGCGGCCTGGTGGAATGCCCCTTCTGCGGCTCTCGTCAGGTGTCCAAGCAGATCATGGCTCCAGCCGTAGCCGGCACGAAACGCAGCGCCGATGCGCCTGAGGTCGCGCAGAAGATGCAGACCATGATGATGGAGATGGCCCGCGAGGTTCGCTCCCATGTGGAACAGAACTTCGACTACGTCGGCGACACCTTCGCCCGGGAAGCCCGCGCCATTCATGAGGGCAAGTCCGAGAAGCGCGAGATCTACGGCGAAGCCACGCCCGCCGAGGTCAAGGCGCTGAAGGAAGACGGCGTCCCCTGTGCAGCGCTTCCGCCTGCTCCGCCCGATCCCGCAAAGGTCAACTGAGAAGGCTGCCATGTCCACCGCCCTGCTCGCCGCTCTCACGCTGCAGACCTCACCCGCGACGATCGAGGATCTGTCCTGGATGGCCGGCTATTGGCTGAGCTGTGAAGCCGGGCGCGAGGTGTCAGAGACCTGGAGCGATCCGCGTGGCGGGCTGATGGCAGGCGTGTCGGTCACGCTCGGCCGGTCAGGGCAGGGCTCGCTGGAGTTCATGCGCATCTGGCCTGTAGGTGACACGCTGGCCTTCCTCGCCCAGCCCATCGGGGTGCCTGCCACCGTCTTTCCCCTGATCGAGTCCACGTCCAACCGGGCGGTCTTCGAGAACCCCGAGCACGACTTCCCCCAGCAGGTCATCTATAGCCGGGAGGGCGACGTCCTGACCGGCCGGATCGAGGGACTGGCAAATGGCCAGCCCCAGTCCATGACCTGGACCTACACCGCCGCCCCGCTCAATAGCCGATGCCCGGCCTGATCTGGCACTCCATGGGGCCGGACGACCTGGACGGCGTGTGTTCCGTCGCCGCGGTGGCCTTTCCGGATCACTTCGAGGACCGCGACTGCTTCGCCGACCGGCTGGCACTGTATCCGCAGGGCTGTCGCGTCCTGAAGGATGCAAGGTTGGTGTTCGGCTATCTCATCACCTATCCCGCGCGGCGCGGCTCGATACCTCCGCTGAACAGCCGCATGAGCGCCCTGCCCCTCGACGCGGAGGTGCTCTACCTCCACGACCTGGCCTTGAAACCTGAAGCGCGAGGTGGCGGCCACGCCCGTGCGGCGATCGAAGCCCTGATTTCACAGGCGACAGCAGATGGCTGGCCTGCAATCGCCCTTGTGGCGGTCAACGCGGCCGAAGGATTCTGGGCCCGGTACGGGTTTGTTGTCGACCTATCCCCGGAGTTGCAGACCAAGCTGGTCAGCTACGGCGCGGATGCCCGAGCCATGATCCGTCCGCTCTGATCCTTCAGCCACGGTCGAGACGCAGGTACTGAACAGCCTCGCCCTCGGCTGCTTCTGGCGCTCCTGCCGGCCTGCGGATCAGCCCATCTGCGCCACTCAACACCGTCAGCATGGCCGAGTCCTGATCGGGCAGCGCCTTGACCCGGCTTTGTCCATCCGAGCCAGACACCCGCACCGCCCGCATCCAGTGCTCGCGCGGTCCATTGCCGGGCAGGGCTTCGGCAAGCCGCGCGGCTTCCAGCACGGGTCGACCGTTACCACCCTGCAGGGCCGCGAGAAGCGGCTTGAGGAAAAGCTCCGCGCAAACGAGGGCCGAAACGGGATTGCCGGGCAAACCCAACAGCCGACGGCCATCGGGCAGCAGGGCACCCCAAAGCGGCTTGCCCGGCCGCATGGAGATCCCCTCCACCAGGAACCGCGCGCCGAGCGCCCGCGCTGCCGGCTTGACCCGGTCGTGGTCCCCCACGGACGCCCCGCCGATCACGATGATCACATCAGCATCGGCCGCGCTCAAGGCGGCCTCGATCCCGGCCTGAGAGTCGCCGACAAGCGCGAGCCGTTGCACCACCGCACCGGCCCTGCGCGCCACGTGAGCCACGCCGGGACCCGCCGCGTCGAAAATCTGGTGGGGCCCAGCGACACCACCCGCCGGGACCACCTCGTCACCGCCCGCCAGCACGGCGACCCGCGGCTGAATGAAACAAGCCACACGATCAACCCCGGCGGCAGCGGCCAGAGCGATCCGCCAAGGGTCAAGTCGCACACCTTCGGAGAGCAGTCCCTGCCCGGCGCGGAAGTCGGCTCCCCGGCGTCGGACCCAGATGGGCCCATCCGTCGGCGCGCCTACCCTCAGCAGGCCATCCTCGAGCCGCGCCTCCTCCTGAATCACCACGCGATCTGGGCCTGCAGGCAAAGGCGCACCGGTGAAGATGCGCACCGTCTCGCCGGGCCCCACTGTGCCGATGAATCCTGCTCCGGCGGCGCTCTCCCCCAAGATCTTCAGTGGCCCGGTGCCGATATCCGCCGACCGTACCGCCCACCCGTCCATGGCCGAGGCGTCGAACGGCGGCTGATCGCGGGTAGCAAGGACGGCCTCTGCCAGCCAACGCCCCACCGCGTCGTCGAGGCCGACATGCTCCACGCCCAGGGGCTCAACCTCGCCCAGAAGCGCCTCCCGGGCCGCCTCGACACCTATCAGGCTCACGTCGCACGCGCCCAGTCGCCCGACGACCCGCCCGATTTCGCCAGCAGACGTACTCCCTCGATGGTCATGCCCCGATCCACCGCCTTGAGCATGTCATACAGGGTCAGGAGCGCGACCGACGCTGCCGTCAGAGCCTCCATCTCGACCCCGGTCCGGCCGGTAGTCCGGGTCGTGGCTGTGACGGTCAGACCCGACCCGTCCACGCTGGGCTCGACCGACACCACCGCTGCGTCCAGTGGCAGAGGATGGCAGAGCGGGATCAGGTCCGCGGTCTTCTTGGCGGCCATGACACCCGCGATCTCCGCCACCGCCCGCACGTCGCCCTTTCGCCCGCCACCGGACAGAGCCAGGGCGAGGGTCTCTGGTGCCATTACAATCCGCCCCTCCGCCCGCGCCTCCCGCGCGGTCTCAGCCTTGGCGGACACATCGACCATCCGCGCCCGGCCCTCGGCGTCGATGTGGGTCAGGGTCGGTCCCATCTCAGGTCTCCATCAGCCGGGGCATGATCTCGACGAGGTTGCAAGGGCGGTGCCGACTGTCCAGTTGCCAGCGGATCACCTTGTCCCAACCGTCGCGCACTGCCCCATTTGATCCCGGCAAGCAGAAGACAAACACGCCGCCGATGATGCCCGCAGTGGCTCGCGACTGGAGCGTCGACAGGCCAATGGTCTGGTAGCTGACTGTGTGGAACACGACCGAGAAGCCTTCTATGCGCTTGTCGAACAGGGGCTCCAGTGCCTCCGGCGTCACGTCTCGCCCCGTCAGCCCCGTCCCGCCGGTGGTCACGATGGCGTCCGCCGCTCCCTGATCAATCCAGCCGCGCACCGCCGAACGGATCGCTTCGACGTCGTCCGGAACGATCGCCTTGCCCGCCAGGACATGGCCCGCCGCCTTCACCCGCTCGGCCAGAATGGCACCCGAGGTATCGGTCTCGTCATCGCGGGTGTCCGACACGGTCAGCACCGCCACCCGCACCGGCGTCACCGCCTGGTCAAGCAGCAACTTTCCGCCCGGCGCTGGCAGGACATCTCCATCGCTCATTCGCTCGCCTCCGTGTTCCATCGCACCGCGTCTGCGTGATCGGCCGGGCGCGGCTCGATCCAGCGCCGCCCGCCAGGTCCGTCCTCACGCTTCCACAACGGTGCCCGTGTCTTTAGCTGGTCCATCAGGAAATCCGCCGCCTGAAACGCCGTCCGCCGATGCGCCGCCGCCGCCGCCACGAAGACGATCGCCTCGCCCGGCCGCACCTCGCCCCACCGATGCACGGTCAGCAGGTCAATCAGTTCGAATCGCGCCCGCGCCTCGGCCTCCAGCGCGGCCATCCCGTTCTCGGTAAAGCCACGCCAGGCATCCAGCGTCAGGGTCTCGACCGTCCGCCCGTCCGTCTCCGCCCGGCACAGGCCCGTGAAGCTGACCACCGCGCCCACATCGGTCCGCCCCGCGCAGAACGCTGCCAGCAGCGCGCCCGGATCGATCGCCCCATCCTCCAGCCGCGCCAAGTCTCAGCCCCCCGACACGGGCGGCGCGAACGCCACCTCGTCGTCGGTGCCCACGGCCACGTCGCCGCGCACCACCACCTTGTTGACCACAGTCATTCGCCCCGGCCTTGCGAGCCGGTCGGCAAGACCTTCGTGCTGCGAAAGCACGGCGACCAGCGCTTCTGTCGTCGCGCCCTCGACTTCCCGCTCACGCCAACCGGCGACGTCAGCGAAGGCCCCGAACAGCAGCACGCGCGGCATCGCTCAGCCCCCCGTCATGGACATGGGTCGGGACACAGCCGCTGCCGCCCCGGCCGAGATCCGGAAGTCATGGGCACCCGGCTTCCTCGCCACCGCCTCACGGATCGTCCGCTCGACCGCGACCTCACCGCCCTCCGCCAGGGCTTCGGCCAGGTCGGCATGATCATCCTGCCCCAGACAAAGATACAGCCGACCCGTACAGGTCACCCGGACCCGATTGCAGTCGCCGCAGAAATTGTGGGTCATCGGCGTGATGAATCCCAGCGTCCCACCGGTCTGCTCAACCCGGACATAGCGCGCGGGCCCCGCCGTTCGCCTGGCCAAGTGGGTCAATGTCCATTGCGCCTCCAGCCCTCGCCGCACCTCGGCCAGCGACAGGAACTGCGCCGTCCGGTCCGCGCCGATCTCCCCGATCGGCATGGCCTCGATCAGGCTGATCTCGTGACCTTCGCCATGCGCCCAGGCGATCAGACTGGGTAATTCGCCCGCATTGTCGTCCTTCAGTGCCACGGCATTGATCTTGATCGCCAGTCCAGCGGCGCGGGCCGCCGCGATCCCCTCCAGCGCACGGTCCACCTCCCCGCCGCGCGTCAGACGCCGATAGGTCGCGGGGTCGCGCGTATCCAGAGAGACATTCACCCGCCGGACCCCGTGATCTGCCAACGACCGCGCGTGCTGCGCCAATCGCGTGCCGTTGGTGGTAAGCGTGAGCTCATCGAGGGTACCCGACGCCAGATGCCGTGAGAGGCGCGCCACCAGAGCCGTGAAGTCTTTGCGGACCAACGGTTCGCCGCCTGTCAGCCGGATACGCCGGGTTCCCAGTCGCACGAAGGTCGAGGCCAGCTGGTCCAACGCCTCGACTGACAGGACCTCGTCGCGAGGCACAAACCGCTGGCGCTCCGACATGCAGTAGACGCAGCGCAGATCGCATCGATCGGTCACGGACAGGCGCACATAGCGGATCGCCCGACCGAGCGGGTCGATCAGCGGCGAACTGGGCAAGGCGGGCGCGGCCAAAGACATGACGATGAAAGCATAGCCCCCGCGCGGCGAGGCGGAAGCCGCTTCTCAGCTTTCGTGCACGCTTTGTCTGCGGTTACAGCGCCCGATCGACCGAGTTGTTCGGGGAGAAAAATGGCGCACCCGAAGAGATTCGAACTCCTGACCCCCAGATTCGTAGTCTGGTGCTCTATCCAGCTGAGCTACGGGTGCGCGCGGCCGCGGACGGCGAGGGCGGGTCTTTAGCGGCTCGACCCGGCCCGCGCAACCCGGATTTGACGCCCATGTTCCCGCCTGGGCTTGGCGTAGGGACCTGGTGCCCCTAGGTCGGAAGACGACCTTCCCGTCGCCGGATCCTCGCCTATGCGTTTCGCTGCTCTCGCACGCCCCGTGGTCGCCGCCCTGGCTCTTGGGATCGCCGCCTGCCAGCCGTCTGTGGCAGCCCTGCCCGCACCCTTGCCGGGGGCGGCTGTCGAGGCACCGCCGCCTGCGCGAGGTCCGTTCGTCTCCGCCGCCAACCCCCTGGCGGTCCAGGCCGGGCTGGATGTACTCCGGCAAGGCGGATCTGCGGTCGATGCGGCTGTCGCCGTGCAGGCGGTGCTGGGCCTGGTCGAGCCCCAGTCATCAGGGCTTGGGGGCGGTGCCTTTCTGATGCACTTCGATGCCGAGACCGGCGAGACCGTGGTCTATGACGGTCGCGAAACGGCCCCGGCGGGGGCAACGCCTGAACTGTTCTACGAAAACGGCCGTCCCTTGTCCTTTCCGGATGCCGTGCTGAGCGGCCGATCGACGGGCGTTCCCGGTGCCGTCGCGGCGCTCGCTATGGCGCAGGAGGATCACGGCCGACTGCCGTGGAACCAGCTTTTCACCGAGGCCGAGCAGCTGGCGCGCAACGGGTTCGTGGTCAGTCCGCGCCTGGCCGGTATGATTGCCCTGACGCGTGGACAGGCGCGCACAGAATGGGCCAACGCCTACTTCACCCGGCCGGACGGCCAGCGCTATCAGGCCGGCGATGTGCTGCGGAACCCCGCCTATGCCGACACAGTGGCCGCGCTGGCTCGCGACGGGATCGGTGCCTTCCGCTCGGGTCCCATCGCCGACGCGATTGTCGAAACGGTGCGGGCCGAACCGAGACCGGGAACCCTCAGCCACGTGGACCTCGCAGACTATCGGCCGATCAAGCGGGACGCGCTGTGCCGCCCGTTCCGGGTCTATATCGTGTGTGTGCCGCCCCCGCCGTCGAGCGGTGTCGCGGTTTTGCAGCTTCTGGCCATGGCCGAGGCACCGGCGGTCGCGCCCGCCCTCGCCCAGGGCGAGACAAGTGCCGAGGCCTGGATCGCCTTCGCCCAGATCCAGCGACTGATGTACGCCGACCGCGACCGCTACGTCGGCGATCCTGCCTTTGTTGGCGTGCCCGTCGCGGGGTTGCTGGACGAAGACTATGTCATCTCACGCGCTGCCCTGGCACCCGGCCTGACCGGGGCCGCCGAGCCCGGCACGCCCCCCGGCGGCATCTTCCGGGCCGCCGACGCGACCACCGAGCCCGCTGGCACCAGCCATTTCGTGGTCGTCGACGCAGAGGGGGACGCCGTCTCGATGACCACCACGGTCGAGAGCGTCTTCGGCTCCGGCCGGATGGCGGCGGGCTTCTTCCTGAACAACCAGCTTACCGATTTCTCGTTCAACCCGACCCGGCCGGACGGCGGCGAGGCAGCCAATGCAGTCGCGCCGGGCAAGCGGCCGCGGTCGTCGATGGCGCCGGTCATCGTCCTGGACCGCGACGGGCGACTGGTTGGGGCCGTAGGGTCAGCAGGCGGCCCCTCGATCCTGGCCTACAACGCCAAGGTCCTGATCGGGACGCTGGTCTGGGGCCTGCCGATGCAGGCGGCCATCGACCTGCCCAATCTGGTGGCGCGAGGCTCGGGCTTCGGGGCCGACACGGCCCGCTTCGGCCCCACCCTGACAGAGCAACTGGCGGCCGGCGGCGTAGTGCTCGCCCCCAACCAGTCCGAGACATCCGGCCTGCACGGCGGCCTGTGGCGACAGGGACCGGACGGCTGGGCCTGGGACGGCGGTGCCGACGACCGGCGAGAAGGCGTGGCGCGAACGCGGTAGAGGCTCAGCCTGGGTGATCCGACCGGGCCGCGTTGCGCTTCAGGCCGTCCCACAGCACCGACAGGGTCGAGGCCGACAGCAGGACGTTCAGCGTCATGGAGATCACGACCGCCGCCACGCCCAGTCCGGGCGATCGGATGCAGAAGGCGTTCTGGAACTGGGCCGTGGCAGGATCGAGGCTCCGGTTCTCCGCCCACATGACATACTGCATCCAGGGGGTCTCGACCTGGGTGTGGGCCCACAGGGTGAAGGCCGTGCCCGCCGCCAGCAGCGCCCAGCGCAGCCAGATCAGCCGCGCCGGGCCCAGGAGCGCGAACAGCAGGATCGGATAGGCCGCCAGGCTGTAGGTGAAGGGCGTGACGTCCGGGCGGAACGGCCAGCCGCTGTGGTCGACCCGCAGCACATGGTCGGCGTGATGCGCCAGTCCGACGAGGATGGTTAGGATCAGAAGGCCGGCGGACCGGCGGCTGAGGGCGGTGGCCATGGGGCTCTCTCCGACGAGATCGCCCTCACCTTAAGGCAAAGCTTCCCGCCGCGCATCTCCGCGCTGAAATGCTCCCGCCCTACTTCAGCGCCAAGGTCACCTGCTTGATCTCGATGTATTCGTCGATGCCATGCGTTGAGCCCTCGCGGCCATAGCCGGACGCCTTGATCCCGCCGAAGGGCGCGATCGCGGTCGACATGAGGGCGGTGTTGATCCCGATCATGCCAGCTTCGATGCCCCGCCCGATTCGTATGGCGCGGTCCAGGTCGCGGGTGAAGACGTAGGAGGCCAGGCCGAACTCGCTGTCGTTGGCCTTCCGAAGGCATTCCTCTTCCGTCTCGAACGGAAAGACGGGGATCAGCGGGCCAAAGGTTTCTTCCTCGCGGAACAGGGTGTCGTCGCCGCCCAGCGTCACCGTCGGCTGGAAGAAGCGGCCACCCAGCGCGTGGCGCGCCCCGCCGGTCAGTACGCGAGCCCCCGACGCCACGACCCGCTTCAGGTGATCCTCGACCTTGGCCACCGCCTTGTCCTCGATCAGGGGGCCGACCTTGACGCCCTCCTCGAAGGCAGGGCCGACCGGGATCTGCGCCACGGCCTCCGCCAGCTTGGCCGCATAGGCCTCGGCGACCGAGGCCTGAACATAGACGCGGTTCGGGCAGACGCAGGTCTGGCCAGAGTTCCTGAACTTGCCCTTGATCGTCTCGGTGACGGCGAGATCGAGGTCCGCGTCCTCGAACACCATCAGGGGCGCAGAGCCGCCGAGCTCCATCGAAAGGCGCTTCAACGTGGGCGCGCACTGTTGCGCCAGCTTGCGTCCCACGGGGGTCGAGCCCGTGAAGCTGAGCTTGCGGATCAGGGGCGAGGCCGTCAGCACCCCGCCGATGGTGGCCGCATCGCCCGTGACGACGCTCAGCGCGCCCTTGGGCAGACCGGCCTTGTAGGCCAGTTCCACCAGGGCGATGGCGGTGAACGGCGTCTGGCTGGCCGGCTTGACCACGGCGGTGCAGCCGGCGGCGAAGGCCGGCCCCAGCTTCCGGGTCAACATGGCCGCCGGGAAGTTCCACGGCGTGATCAGGGCGCAGGGCCCGACCGCCTCGCGGAAGGTGACGATGACGTGGCCCAGCGGGCTGTCCTGGGTGTCGCCCAGCAGGCGCTCGGCCTCGCCGGCGAACCACTTCAGAAAGCTGTTGGCATAGACGGCCTCGCCGCGCGCCTCCTCGAACGGCTTGCCGTTCTCCAGCGCCATGAGGCCGCCGAGGCCATCGAGGTTCTCGTCGATCAGCCGGGCCCAGTCGCGCAGGAAGGTCGCCCGCTTGTGCGGATCGCTGCGCGACCAGTTCGGAAAGGCGGCATGCGCGGCTTGTATCGCCCGCTCGGTCTCGACGACGCCCAGATCGGGCACATGACCTATGGTCTCGCCCGTCGCCGGGTCGTCGACGGCGATGCGCTTGTCGCCGGTTACTGCCTCTCCGGCGATAAGGGCATAGTCACGCAGCAGCTTGAGGCCGGCATCGCGGGCGGCGGTGTTCATGGTCGGGCTCCGAATGTCTCCCTCCCATAAAGGCGAGGGAGCCAATCGGTTCAATGCCCTATTGGCAGGCTAGGCACTCGTCGTAGTCGGTGCGGGCGGCCGAGAAGAGATCCGGCTGGTTCGGATCAGGCTCCGACGCCTCGGCCTTGTCCTCGGCTCCGGCGAAGGCAGCGCGCTGCACGGACTTGGAGCGCAGGTAATAGAGCGACTTCACGCCGGTCTCCCACGCCTTCCAGTGCAGCATGTGCAGGTCCCACTTGTTCACGTCGCCGGGGATGAACAGATTGATCGACTGGGCCTGGCAGATGTCGGCCGAGCGGTCCGCCGACAGTTCGATGACCCAGCGCTGGTCCAGCTCGAAGGCGGTCTTGAACACGCTCTTCTCGTCGTCGGTCAGGAAGTCCAGATGCTGGACCGAGCCCTCGTGCTCGAGGATCGAGGACCAGGTGGCGTCGGTGTTCTTGCCATAGCCGTCGAGCAGCTGCTCCAGGTACGGGTTCTTGACCGCGAACGAACCCGACAAGGTCTTGTGGGTATAGATGTTGGCCGGGATCGGCTCGATGCCGGCCGAGGTCCCGCCGCAGATGATCGAGATCGAGGCGGTCGGCGCGATGGCCAGCTTGTGGCTGAACCGCTCCATGACGCCGCGCTCGGCCGCGTCCTCGCAGGGGCCCTTCTCCTCGGCCAGCAGGCGGCTGGCCTTGTCGGCCTCGCGACGCAGGTGCTTGAACAGCCGCATGTTCCACGACTTGGCCATGGCGGACTCGAACGCCACGCCCTGGCTCTGCAGGAAGGAGTGGAAGCCCATCAGGCCCAGACCGACGGACCGCTCGCGCTTGGCCGAATAGACGGCGGCGGCCATCTCCGGCGGGGCGCGGGTGATGAAGTCCTCCAGGACGTTGTCCAGGAACCGCATCACGTCCTCGATGAAGCGGGGCTCCTCACGCCACTCCAGGAACTTCTCGGCGTTGACCGACGACAGGCAGCAGACCGCCGTCCGGTCGATGCCCAGGTGATCCGGGCCGGTATGGAGCATGATCTCGGAGCACAGGTTGGATTGCTTGACCTTCAAGCCCAGGTCCTTCTGGTGCTGCGGCATCAGCCGGTTCACCGTGTCGGAGAAGATCAGATAGGGCTCGCCGGTCTGCAGACGGATCTCGAGGATCTTCTGCCACAGACTGCGCGCATCGACCTTCCTGATCGTCTCACCGGTCTTGGGCGAGCGCAGGGCGAAGTCGGCCCCCGCCTTCACCGCTTCCATGAACTCGTCGGTGATGTTCAGGCCGTGGTGCAGGTTCAGCGACTTCCTGTTGAAATCACCCGAGGGCTTCCGGATTTCCAGGAACTCCTCGATCTCCGGGTGATGGATGTCCAGGTAGACCGCCGCAGAGCCCCGGCGCAGCGAGCCCTGGCTGATCGCCAGCGTCAGGGAGTCCATCACGCGGATGAAGGGGATGATGCCCGAGGTCTGGCCCGCGCCCTTAACCTTCTCGCCGATCGAGCGGACGCCGCCCCAGTAGGTGCCGATGCCGCCGCCATTCGAGGCCAGGGACACGTTCTCGTTCCAGACGCGCTGGATGCCGTCCAGGCTGTCCTGGACCGAGTTCAGGAAGCAGGAGATCGGCAGGCCGCGCGCCGCCCCGCCGTTGGACAGAACCGGCGTCGACGGCATGAACCACAGCTTGGACATATAGTCATAGACGCGCTGGGCATGGTCGGCGTCGTCGGCATAGGCCGTCGAGACCCGGGCGAACATGTCCTGATAGCTTTCGCCAGCCAGCAGGTAGCGGTCCTCCAGCGTCTTCTTGCCGAAGTCGGTCAGCAGGTCGTCGCGCGAACGGTCCAGTTCGAGGGAACGCACCACCGTCAGGTGGGGCCTTTCGGTCGTCGGCGCGGCCGCAACCGACTGGATTTCCACCGTCTTCAACGCTTCACCGCCAGCCATGGTCGTCTTTATCCCGAACAAATTCTCGATTGAGCCGCCTGCGCCCCAACCACATCATCTTGTGGCCGAAGCGCTCCCCAAGCCCACATATGGGGCGCAGATGGTGAACGACCCGTCAACGCCTTGACGCACGCTTTTGCGCACGAATCACGTCGGGGCGGGGGATGACCCTGTTGAAAAGGCGCGACGCCGATGCGACGGCGGCCCTGATCGGCCGATCAACAAGCTGTGATCGGACGTCGTGCCGGGGCCTCGTCCGGACCGCCGGGTCAGAGCGACCCGCGCTCTCCCAAACGCGAGATTTCGTTAGGTTAGAGGGTCGCTCGGCGTTAACTATAGCCCTCTCTGACCCTGGGAGGTCGTCATGATCAGCCTGATCCTTGCCGCTATGATTGCGACGCCCGCGCCCCAGGCCGTGCAGGCGACGCTGCAGTCCTGCGGCCCGGAGAATGGGCGCTTCGTCTGTCGTTACGTGGTTCCCGACATCGAGATCGTGCCCCTGCCCGGCAATGATATCGTCGCCGACGCGCCAGTCGCTGTCCTCGGTAGCCGATCGGGCGAGACACCTTCCGCCGCCGAAGTCGAGCCCGTCGCGCCCGAGACGACAGTTACTCCTGCACCAGAGCGTCGGACTGTCGCCCTGGACGCCGGCATCCTGACCGAGCGCGAGGCACGCCTTGTCGCCCGATGCGCTGATGCGCCGTGGTATGCCGTCTGCCTGCCCGACGATCGTCGCGCCGCCCGGATGCTGAAGGACAAGCAGGACGCGTTCGAAACCGCTCGGAGAGCCGTGACCTCACTGCTTGCCGAAGGCGACTGCGAGGGCGCGGTCAAGGCTGCGCTGGACGGCGGCTACCTCGACCTGGCCGGCCAGGCGCGGGCTTTCTGCCAGGCCGGGGCGGCATCCGCCGCTGCGGGCGAAGACTAGCGCACAACCTCCATCTCGGCGGCAATGCGGGCTGCCGCCATCAGCGGATCCTCAGCCGCGATCACCGGTCGAGCCACAACGAGATGCGTGGCACCGGCTCTCAGGGACTCTGCCGGCGTCGCCACCCGTTGCTGGTCGCCCGGATCGCCACCGGACGGCCGCACGCCCGGCGTGACGATCAGAAAGTCAGGCCGGCCCGCCGCAAGCGCGATCTCCTTGACGCGCGCGGCTTCCAGCGGGCTCGAGACCACGCCGTCAACCCCGCAGTCCAGCGCCTGACGTACGCGTGCCTCGACCAACTCGGCCGCGCCGGCTGAATAGCCGATCTCCTTCAGATCGGCGTCCGACAGGCTGGTCATGACCGTGACTGCGAGGATCCGGGTATCGTGGTCACCCCTGCCCTTCACCGCCGCCCGCATGACCTGGGGCTCGGCATGGACCGTGAGCAGGTCGCAGCCACCCTCCGCCACCGAGCGCGCCGCCCCTTCGACCTGGGCCCCGATGTCGTGAAGCTTCCAGTCCTGAAAGACCTTCTTGCCCCGGGCCCTCAGGCGATGGGCGAAGTCCACGCCGCCTGGACGCGCAAGGAGGGTCAGCCCGACCTTGTAGAACTCCACCACGTCACCGACGCGATCGACGAGCGCCTCGGCCGCCTCGACCGAAGGCAGGTCCAGTCCGACGATCAGGCGGGGGTCGCATACGAGGGGCGAGGTCATCGACGATCTCCGGCCGAAGGGCTAGACGGGATGTCACGTCAGGAATCGGCTAACGGGGACCGGCCATGAACGCGCTCGATCTGGGGGTCAACCTGTTCGTGGCCCTGTTCGCCTTGCTGGACCCCATCGGCAACATTCCGATATTCGCCGCCGCAACGGCCGGAGCCACAGCACGCCAGCGGTTCTCTGTGTCAGTGTTGCTGTGCCTGTTCATCGCGGCGTTCCTGACTTTCTTCTTCTTCACCGGCCTTTGGCTGCTGCAGTTCTTCGGCATTTCGCTGGCGGCCTTCCGCATCGCGGGCGGCATCCTGCTGCTGCTGCTCGGTCTCGACATGACGCGCAGCGACTTCCTGACCATGTTCGCCGACAAGGACGCCGTCGCCGACGCCCAGGACGTGCGCGGCTATGCCCAGCGACGTTTCAAGCGCCTGATCGTGCCCTTCGCCATGCCTCTGCTGATCGGCCCGGGTGCCATCTCGACGATCATCATCCAGGCCGGCGAGGCCCAGAAGATCGGCTATGCGGGAACCATCGCGGGCCTGGTCGCCATCGGGGCCGCTTCGCTGGCGACGCTCGTCACCTTCGCTGCCACCGGTCCTATCAGCCGCGCGCTGGGCGATGTCGGCATGGCCATTATCGTGCGGGTTCTGGGTCTGATCCTGTGTGCGCTCGCCATCCAGTTCATTCTGGCGGGGCTGGGCGAAGCCATCCCGGGCATGTTCGCCTCGGGCGTCACAGCGCCCTATCCGGGCGGCGGGCATTAAGGGAGGCGTCAGATCCGGCCCAGACGTCTGGCGTGGCCCGCCACCATTCGTAGCGCGACGCCGTCGGGCAGCAGTTTACCCAGGGCCGCGAGCACGGTGTTCATCGCACCCGGCGTAACCCGAGGCCGATCCGCCTCACAGGCGTCGTAGGCCACGCGCGCCACATGCTCGGCCGTCTGCCACATCCAGGCGGGATAGGCGGACGAGACCTGCTCGCGGCTGCCGTTCACGTCGTGGAACTCGGTCAGGGTGTAGCCGGGGCAGAGCGCGGTGACGTGGACGCCGGTTCCCCGCGTCTCGAGCCAAAGACCCTGCGAGGCCTTGATGAGGAAGCTCTTGATCGGGCCATACAGGGTGTCGCCGCCTGTCGCCGGCATCTGACCGGCCAAAGAGGCGACATTGATCACCCGCCCGTATCCCCGTTCGACCATGCCGGGCAGGAACAGCCGCGAAAGCGCCACCGGCGCCGTGAGCATGACGCGGATCATGGCATCGTGCGCCTCGGGCTCGGTCTGGAGGAAGCCGGTCGTGCGGGAAAAGCCGGCGTTGTTGATCAGACCGTCGACGGTCAGCCCGCGGGACAGGGCCGCTCGAAACAAGGCCTGCGGGGCATCCGACTGGCCCAGGTCGGCAGTGATCATCGCGACGTCCGCGCCGTGAGAGGCTCGCAACTCCTCTGCCAGCGCTTGTAGCGCCGCATCGCGCCGTGCCGTCAGAATGAGGTCCCATCCCCGAGTTGCATACACGCGCGCCAGGGCCGCGCCGATGCCGGCAGAGGCTCCGGTGATCAGGATGCGAGGACGTCGATCGGCGGGTCGGTTCACGCCGCGACGATCTCCGCCGCGCGGATGGCTTCGCTGCATGAGCTATGAATCTTCACCCCGGCGAGCGCGGGCGCGTTCTCGGCCAGCAGGTCCGCGATGGTGATTTTCGACAGGGCGTCTGACGCCGCCTCGTCGGCCAGCGTCAGGACCTTGCCGACCTGACGCGGGATGTGCTCGCCAATCGGGCACCCCTTGGCACCCGCTGGCGGTGAACCAAGATGGGCACAGCCGTTGACCGCCCTCAGCACCTCATCAAGCCGGATGTCTTCGGGCAGACGCAGCAACCAGGAGCCGCCAGACGCGCCCGGGCGCGTGGCGATCAGCCCGGCCTTGGCCAGGAGCGCGGTCACACGACGGATCACCACCGGATTGGTCGGCACCGAAGCCGCCAGGATGGCGCTCGGGGCGGCGCGCGATGCGTCGAACGCCCCCTTGTGAGCCAGATAGGCAAGGGCGTGCGCGGCGACGGGAAAGCGTTGGCTGTCGGACATGTTTTTCAGGTTCCAGACGGTAAAGTAGGGTCTTGGCGCAGGTTTCACAAATCCTTGCCAAGCGCGGCTCGCGGCAAACCTTGCTTGCGCGATTGAATCCCCCCTTCAATGAGCCTAAAGGCGCTCCGCTTTGATGGGCGCGCGTGAGGCGCGACCCGGAGGATACTCATGGCAGGGGAAGCTTCCCCCGGCGACGGCGCTCCCCCCGCCTCGCCCCAGACGCCGAACGACGCGCCGACTGCGGCGCCTGCCGGCGGACACGACAACGGACACGCAAAGACCGGCAAGATGGCCCTGATCATCGGGGCGATCGGCGTGGTGTTTGGCGACATCGGCACAAGTCCGCTCTACGCCATGCGCGAGGCGCTGCATCATTCGCGCGGTGGCGGCGCGGACGAGCTGGCCGTGCTGGGCGTCGTTTCGCTGGTCTTCTGGGCCCTGATCCTGGTCGTCACGATCAAGTACGTCGTCTTCCTGATGCGCGTCGACAACAAGGGCGAGGGCGGGACCCTGGCCCTGATGGCATTGGCCCAGCATGCGGTGGGCCGACGCTCGGCCGCCATCTTCGTGCTGGGGGTCTGCGGTGCGGCCCTCTTCTATGGCGACGGGGTCATTACGCCGGCCATTTCCGTGCTCTCCGCGATCGAGGGACTGAAGGACGCGCCGGGTATCGGCCCCTCGTTGACGCCCTATGTGCTGCCTATCGCGGCGGGCATCCTGATCGCCTTGTTCATGATCCAGTCGCGCGGCACGGGGTCGATGGCGCGGTACTTCGGACCACTGACGCTGGTCTGGTTCCTGATCCTGGCCGCGCTGGGCGTCTATCACATCTTCGACGACATCTCGATCCTGAGGGCCATCTCGCCTTACTACGGCGTGGCCTTCCTGTTCGACAACGGCTTCCTCGGCTTTGTCATCCTGGGCAGCGTCTTCCTTGCCGTCACCGGGGCCGAGGCGCTGTATGCCGACATGGGCCACTTTGGCAAAAGCCCGATCCGGCTTGGCTGGCTGTGGGTCGTGCTGCCGTGCCTGACGCTGAACTACCTGGGTCAGGGTGCCTTCGTTCTGGCCAACCGTGAGGCGGCAGAGAACCCGTTCTGGCTCATGGTGCCCCAGTTCGCCTACTGGCCCGTGCTGATCATGGCCACCCTGGCCACCGTCATCGCCAGCCAGGCCGTCATCACCGGTGCCTTCTCGGTGACGCAACAGGCCGTCCAGCTGGGCCTGCTGCCCCGCATGTCGATCCTGAACACGTCAGAGAGCCAGGCCGGCCAGATCTACGTCCCGGCGGTCAACTCGCTGCTGATGGTCGGAGTGCTGGCGTTGCTCGTCACCTTCCAGACGTCGTCAGCGTTGGCCGCCGCCTACGGCATCGCCGTTACAGGTTCCATGTTCGTCGACAGCCTGTTGGCCTGGTTCATCGTCCGGAACCTGTGGAAGTGGTCGATTCCCCTCAGCCTGGCCGCCATCTCGCCGCTGGTGGCCATCGACCTCGTCTTCATGACCTCGAACATGCTGAAGATCCCGCAGGGTGCCTGGATGCCGCTGGTTCTCGGCGCAGGCCTGGTCACCATCATGTGGACCTGGACGCGTGGATCGCAGATCCTGACTGCCAAGGCCAAGAAGGACAGCTTGCCGCTGACCGACCTGATCGAGATGCTGCGTGCTCGCCCGCCCCACCGCGCACCCGGAACAGCCGTCTTTCTGACCTCGGACCCGGACGTCGCCCCGGTGGCCCTGATGCACAATCTCAAGCACAACAAGGTGCTGCACGAGAAGAACGTCATCCTGACCGTCAAGACGCTGGACCGGCCCCGCGTACCCGAAAGCGAGCGGTTCGTGATGGAAGCCATCAACGACGACTTCAAGCGGATCACGCTCAGCTTCGGCTTCATGGAAAGCCCGGTCGTGCCCCGCGCGCTCGGTCAGTGCCGCAAGCAGGGGCTTAAGTTCGACATAATGTCGACCAGCTTCTTCCTCGGCCGCCGCTCGGTGGTGCCATCGGCCAATCAGGGCATGCCGCTTTGGCAGGACAAGCTGTACATCTTCCTGATGCGCAACGCGGCCAACCCGACGGACTTCTTCCACATCCCGCCCGGACGGGTGGTCGAGCTCGGCACACAGGTTTCGGTTTGACCGAGGGCCGCAACTCGTCGGCGCGCGGACGGCGCATGGCCGACAAAGCGCGAGGGCCCCGGCGCGAGCCGGTCGCCCATCCGCCGTCGGATGATCCCGCCGCCGATATCGGCGTTGAGGCCCGCATCGCTGCTGGCGTGCTGCTGAACGCGGCGCTTGAACGGCGCAACGGCCTGGATGAGGCGATGAGCTTCACCGAGGTGGCGGCCCTGCCCGCCCCCGACCGTGCCTTTGCGCGGGCCGTGGCCATGGCGGCGCTGCGGCGGCTGGGCGAGATCGACCAGATCCTGGACCGCCGTCTGCAGAAGTCGCCGCCCGAAGCAGTGCGCACCCTGCTGCGGGTGTCGCTGGCCCAGACGCTGGTGCTGGGCACCCCGGCGTTCGCGGCCGTGTCGACGGCGGTGAAGCTGGCCGAGCGGGGGGTCAAGACGCGGCCCTACAAGGCGCTGGTCAATGCGGTCCTGCGTGGCGTCGAACGCGAGGGGCCGGGCCTGACCACGGCTCGCTCCAACCTGCCCGACTGGATCGCGGCGCGCTGGGCCCAGGCCTATGGCGAAGCCATGTTGGAGGCCATCGCCCTGGCGGTTCGTGAGGAGCCGCCGACCGATCTGAGCCTCAAGCCCGGGGTCGACGCCGATGCCCTGGCCGAAGCGCTTGACGGTCGGGTCCTGCCTGGCGGGACGGTTCGCACCGGCGCACGCGGCGATGTCGCGGGCTGGCCGGGGTATGAGGCCGGCGACTGGTGGGTGCAGGATGCCGCGGCCGCCGTGCCGGTGCGGCTGCTCGCGCCGAAGGCCGGGGAGACCGTGCTGGATCTCTGCGCCGCGCCGGGCGGAAAGACACTGCAGATCGCGGCCTCAGGCGCCGCTGTCACGGCGCTGGATCGTTCAGAGACCCGGCTGAAACGCGTTCGCCAGAACCTGGAGCGGACCGGCCTGTCGGCCGAGGTCGTGGTGGCCAACGGCGAGGAGTGGGAGGACGATCGCACCTTTGACGCCGTGCTGCTGGATGCGCCGTGCACCGCGACGGGGACGCTGCGGCGTAACCCGGAAGTGCTGCGCGCCACCCGCCCGGCCGACGTGGCCAAGCTGGCAGACGTGCAGCACCGGCTGCTGGATGCGGCGGCGCTGCGGGTGAAGCCCGGCGGGCGGCTGGTTTACTGTGTCTGCTCGCTGGAGCGCGAGGAAGGCGAGACCCAGATCATCGCCTTCCTGCGTCGCAACCCCGCCTTCCGCACCGTCGCCGCCGATCCGGCCGCCGTGGGCGCTCCGGCCGAAGCCGTGACGCCCGAAGGTTGGCTACGGATCCTGCCGTCGCAATGGCCCGAGCATGGCGGACTGGACGGCTTCTTCGCGGCGCGGCTGGAGCGGCGCTGAGCCGCCTCAGCGCCCCTCGGCTGGGACCGTCACCCGCCGCTCGATGCGAACGCCCGGCGCGGATGCCACCGTTTCCGACCGGGTGACCGTGGTCTCGCTTGTGCGCGTCGAACGGATGTCGATGTCGCCCGACCCGCTGATGTTCTGGTTCAGTGTCGTCGGCTGGCGGGTGAGGTCGACATCTCCCGAGCCGGAGACGGTCACATCGACCCGGCCCGTCGGCCCCAGACGCGCCTCGCCCGAGCCGGCGATGGCGACATTGGCGTCGGTCAGCTCAAGACGCGACAGATCGACCTCGCCCGAGCCGGAGATGTCGAGCTCCAGCGTCTGGGCCCGGCCGTCGGCCTCGATCTCGCCGGAACCGGAGACATCGATGGACAGGGCGGTCTGGTCATAGTCCCGGATCTTGAGATCCGAGGACCCTTCGAGGTCGAAGGTGGTCACCGACGGGGCGGTAACCGTGATGCGGACGCGCTCGGAGTCCGACCAGCCGTCGATGCCCTGGTTGTTCCAGCGCACGGTGACGCGCTCGGGGCCGTCTTCCATCCACAGGCGCGAACCCTCGACGCGGATGCGGTCGATGATGGGCTGGGGGCCGGTGATGACGACGGTGTTCGCGTCGCCCTGGACGTAGGTGACGTCGGCGGAGAGGTCGAGCTCGAGGCGCTCGCCGCCGTCGAAGGCGACCGAGCGGGTCACGTCTGGGCCGAGATCTTCGGCCTTGCCGGAGCGCTCGATGCGGCCGTTGCCCCACTCGTCCTCGATGAAGGTCCAGGACCAGCCGTTGGCGGCGAGGTCGCGGCCACCGAGCGCGGCCGCCCCACCGAGGGTGGCCAGTGACAGCACCAGCGCGGCACCGGCGATGATGAAGAGAGTGCGGATCATGCCGAGGCTCCCGAAGTCGTGGTGTTGGAGGGTTCAAGCGCCGGCTTCAGCAGCCGGTAGTGAAGGCGGGCGAACCAGATCAGACCGTTGACCAGCCAGATGCTGACGATGGCCAGCAGCGCGCCGAGTGTCGTCGCCGCGGCCATGAGGCTGAGCCCGAACAGGATGGCCGCAAGGGGCCCGCCCGGAGGCGCGGCGAAGGGTCCGGCGACCATGACCGCGCCGCCCGAGAAGAACAGGGCGATGGCGGCGATGAAGAAGCCGAACAGGGTGCCGATGACGCCCATGAGGATGGGCAGGAGGATCAGGATGTCGATGGCGCCCAGCCCCAGCACCGCGAAGACGGCGGCGGCGGCGGCGGATGGGTTCTTTTCCTGATGCCAGCGCTGGGCACCGGCTTCGGCGCGCAGCTCACGCGCCAGACGATCGGGATCGCCGAGCGCGGCCGCCACCTCGGCCTCGGAGCGGCCGGCAGCGATGCCATCGTCGAAGTGGGTCTCGTAATCCGCGGCGATCTCGTTGGCGCTTGCGGTGGGCAGGCCGACCAGGCCGGCGCGAAGCCGGCGAAGGAATTCCTGACGGGTCATGCGGGCTCCCCCTGAGCTTGAGTCTGGCCCTGGCTGGCGGTCGGCGTCACGATGGCGTCGACGGCCCGGGCGAAGTGGGTCCATTCGGCGGACTGGGCGGCGAGCGCCTGACGGCCGGCCTCACTGAGGCGGTAGTATTTGCGCGAGGGTCCAGCGCTGGATTCGACCAGATAGGTCTCGACCAGGCCGTCGGACTGCATCCGGCGCATGAGCGGGTAGATGGTGCCCTCGCCCATATCGATGGCGTCGGACAGCCGGCTGGCGATCTCGTAGGCGTAGCTGTCGCCTCGGGCGAGGAGGGCGAGGACGCACAGCGACAACACCCCCTTCTTCAGCTGGATTTCTATGGTTTCGGGCATGCCGATCACCTCCTTGACGAGCCAACACCTATCGCAAGGTATCTGTCTTCGCAAGGTAGCTGGTGAAACATGACATAGATTTAAGGCATGCACCGACGCCCTCGCCGGGATGCGGCGAGGTGGGAAGGGCGGGCGGAGCAGCGGGCGCGAGGCCCGGAGACCGTGTGGTGAGTAGTTTCGGCTTCGCGTCTTCTGCTCCGCGCGGTTGGTCTGCTCGGAAGCGGACGGCCCCGCGTCGTTCGGACGCGACTGACCGGGGACCAACGGCCCTGTTAGAGCCTTGCCGCTACTGACGCCTCCGGCGGGAAGGTCGGCGTGCTTGCGAAAG